>Ga0209348_1000897_pt1 | contig 14995 bp, 22 predicted proteins | sample ETNvirenome_2_30_FD_184065 | JGI IMG/M metagenome (GOLD analysis project Ga0209348, IMG submission 184065) | Marine viral communities from the Pacific Ocean - ETNP_2_30 (SPAdes) (version 2) | ecosystem: Environmental > Aquatic > Marine > Oceanic | place: Pacific Ocean | collected 2013-06-22 | reverse complement strand
TGCACCAATTGTAGTTCTCCATTTGTTAGCGGATTCTCTGAATTGGCTATTCTGTTTAGTTTCAGCCCACAGCCCCTCGTGTGGGTTAAACATATTTTCTTTTATGAAGCTAAGTGTCTCATCTGTTTTATTATGGGCATCTGACATCTCATTCTTTAATGTCTCAATATCCCTCTGTATATTATCTATCTTAGAGTGTATGATATCAAATTCTTTTCTATCGTTCTGATTCACTTTTCCATCTCCATTGGTTACATATAAATAGTAAGTTAGCTATTATTTTTTTACCTTACCACGCTTTTTTCTTGGTTTTGGTTTAGATTGGTTCTCTAATCTGAATATCTCTTCTTTGAGAGCTTCTCTTACAAATTTCAGATGTGCATTGTCAGCTTCTAAGTCTCCCATCTTTGAGCTACCTAGTAAACCGCTGACAAATGCACCTAACAAAAATCCTATTACCAATCCTAAGTATAACCAACCTAGTGTTGATATATCCATTTAGTCGTCCTTTTTGTCTTTTAATTCATTAGCTATGATACTTAGCTTCTGCTCTATAGATAGTAATAAATTAATTATCTGATTTATTGTTTTCTCGTCCATTACGAACTCCTTATTGTTTATTCTTCTTCATCTAAAAACTTTGCATTCTGATGTATGTATACAAGACTTCCACTTTCCTCTGATGGATTCTGCTCATAGTCTAGCTTCATTTGAATAGCCTCAGCCTCTATTTCTAATGCTAATTTTTCTAATTCTTTTTCTGCATCCGCAGATAGTACTCTTCTTCTACCCTTCTGTTTGCCGGCCATTTTCATCCTCACTTTGTGTAATAGGTGCTTCTATGTCTAAATAAGTCTCTTCTTCTTTCCACCACTCATATTTCATATTATCCATTTGACGATTCTGTAATGTAGCTTTGAATTGTCTATTATATTGTTGTTCTGTCATAACTCTCCACAATCTGTCAAAATCAGAATCATTAGGCATCTGTTTTACACCTTTAAAATAAGTTTTAGCACCATTAACACCAACATCACCTAAATCTACAGTAGTAACTATATTGTCGTAATTATCAACTAATAAAAATTTCACATCATTTCTCCTTAATCAAATATTATACTAAATGAATCAATAACAGATTCATATCTCCAATTATCCCACATTCCGTAATATATAGTGGCTGTATCTCCGATCATTGAACGAACAGGAGCTATCATTGTGCTAACCTCTCCATCTTCATTACTGTAAGAAGCGCTATTTATAATAGGAACTTCAAATCCATCAAACCAAGTTATATAAGTAGTATCATACCCAACATACCATAACTCACCTGATCCAGTATTTTCTATTACATATCCTAATGTATCGTTTATCAGCCAATATGTATCACTAGTCCAACCAAATTTAATAATATTAACAGGCTCACCATTACGAACAACTCTACCATCTATACGATGTAAAGTCTGCCAATTATCCACATCTACTGGCAAATGGTAGTAGCCATTATCGTCAATCTGTAATTTTGTGTTTAATTCAAACTCTAATGGTTCTATTTCATTGGATACATCCTCGCATCCAATAAATAAACTAACTGTGCTTAGAGTGATGACTCCAACTATTTTTCTTATCACGTTTGACATTTTGTATATCTTCCTTTTTATATGATTTTTTTTGTTTCTTTGGTTTCTTTTTTCTTCTTATCTTATCATTGTAAGCTTCTTCTTCAAGCTCCTCATAATAATCGTAATTTATCATTTATTCACCCCTAAATATACAAACAAATATTATAAAAGTCAAGAGATTATTTTCCATTTTTCAACTTTATCTAAGAATTCTGTTACTGAATAATTCTCTCCCTTTTCATCTTTAATCTTTATTCTAGACAATAACTCTGGCTCTTGACTGATTATATTATGTAGTGCTATATAACCTAATCCTGTATAAAACGTACCAAAGGATTCCTCGCCTATCGTATTCGTATCCCACAAGTCCTCTTTTCGTTCATTTAATATTATATAATATCTCATATAATAATATATATATATTTATTTATCAAAAACATAATTTTCTTTGATAAAATCTATCACACTCTTTGTAGGAGTCCAACCCAAAACCTCATTAGCTTTTGTATCAGTACAAAGAGTCTCTCTCATTTCACCTCGTCTAGCATCTATGTATTTTGTTGGATAGTTATCACCAAAGGCTTTAGCTATCTCATTAACTGAATAATTCTCGCCTCTCCCTAATTCAAATTTCTCGCATTCTTGAAAATAATGACCACCGATTCTAATCAACCCATCCACTATATCATCGATGTGAGTAAAGTCTCTTCTCTGTTCTCCATCACCTGTAATAGTTAATGGCCTACCCTCTCTATACAATGTCTCAAATATACCTATTAAGGTACAATATTTCCCCTCTGTGAGCTGGTGTTCACCATATACATTATAAAACCTACATATACTCGTTGGCAAATTGTATACTTTATTATATAGTTCCACTAGTTGCTCGCTTTGAGATTTACTGAGTGTATATGGATTAGCAAACTTATCTCCATTCGATGATGATGATCCAGCGAATACCACAGGAGTTTTATGTTTTCTAGCCCATTCTAAAAGATTTATTGTCGCTGTGGTATTAGATTTAAATGTATCTATAGGATGTTCAAATGATGGTTGTATTCTAGCAATAGAAGCTAGGTGATATATGACATCAACTGGCTCTATTTGACAATCACAAGACCACTCACAGAAATCCTCGTCCCAAAGTCCCCACCAATATTTATTTGATAGGTCTCTGTTATAATATTCGCATCCTTTTTGTTCATTTTCTCTTTTACCTGTTGAATAATTATCTACTGATACAACCTCATGACCATCTTTTAATAGTCTTTTTATTAAGTTAGTACCAACAAACCCGGCACCGCCAGTAACTAAGATTCGCATATTATTAAATCCTTTTCGTATGTGTTAAGTGATTTAATTTCAAATTCAAATATGTCATATTCCATACTACCAACCTCACCACTATCTTTTAAAAGTTCAGACATTTTGACAATAATTTGAAAATTCTGTGGTGTTAGTTTTTGAGCGTCAAATCTAACTACCACATCATTGGTAGCTTCAGTATGGATTGAGTGTAACTTCTTACTTAAATTAAATTGAGTATTTGGTTGTTCTTCTTCAATATATTTATTTACACCAAATCCTTTGTGTCCAACCCAATCACCATACATATCAGAGCACCAAGGTTCTAATTCATTCAACATATTGTTATCACAATTCTTAACAATAAATCCTATATCATATTTAGGTGGTATAACAGGCTTTAGATATTGGTCGTGATTTACCATATGCCCCCACTTACGAATAAAGTTACGAGTTGACCTGAGATTCTGAGCTAACCACTCTGATGATTCTCTACCTTTCATAAAGACTTGACCTGCTGGGTTTCTCATAGCCCCATCTTTAAATCTACTACCACGACAAGTCATATGATATACGAAACCTCTCCAAGTCTGTATTGTTTCATAGCCAGCCAATACAAACCTATTGAATATATCAGAGTCCTCTTTTGATTGTGGAGCATATAGTGGATCGTGTCCACCTATTGCCAAAAAGTCATCTTTGTATATAGCCCACGGAGCAAAGATACCCTCTGATGGTTTTTTAGTGTAATCCACACCTTCATCTAAAAATGTCATTAGAGATAATTCATCAAACTCTTCAGGTTCTATACCAAAATCTTTTAGTATCTTTTCAGGTCCATCTGGATGTAATGGTGGTTCAATGCGAGTAGCAGAAACAACTTTACCTCTTTCTAAGTATTTCAATACCTCTTCATCCATTTTAGGACAGGCGTACATATCTGCGTGATAAATCATAACAATATCACTTGTCGCCATATTTACCAAAGTATCATATAATATGGTATGTCCAAGTCTTGTAGGTCCTTCATTCCTATGTATCTTCACATTTGGATCTTTCTTAACAATCTCATTCATCCATTCCCAAGTACCATCATCAGAAAAATCATCAGCCCAACATATCTCATGTCTGTATCCAAGATTCTTTCTGATAGAATTGTAACTCCATTTCAAATACTTTAGATTGTTTCTACTTGGTTGTATGAAACTTATTATTTTATCGCTCATATAAGCTACTCCATTCTTTTAATCTCTCTATTTTTTTCAACACCCCATCATCAATGTCATCCCAACTAATCAAATCATATTCATGTATTAACTCAATCATACAATAAACATCAGCAATTTCTTGAGTGAGTTTTTTATTATTGTGATATTCCCCACACCTTATTGCTTTACTACATTGTTGGATTAATTCACCACACTCTTCCATTGTAATTGTTAATAATTCTTGCAACTTATCCATTTATTAACTCCTCAAAAATTTTTTTAATATATGGTTTAAAATTGTTTTCTGTATAAAGGGATTTTTTGTAGTTTTCATTACACATCAAACTACATTCTTCATAAAATTTATCGTCTTTTAATTTATTAGCCAATTTAATAGCCGTTTCCATATCCCCATCGTCTACTGATAACAATGGGTGCAATTCTTCTTGTGTATCTAATCCTTTATAACCAATGCAAGGTATTCCATGAAATGCACAATTTAATGTGAATGTACCAGCTGCGTGAGTCGGCATCATATGTACACCCACATGATACTGACTCAAAGAATTAATCCATTCCACCCAACTCATGTATGGTAGATGCTGTATATCCATTTCATCTTCTCTATCTATTTTTCTACCCATCGATGGTGCCACAATTGGCATATCAAATTGTTGAGCCACAATCATAGAATCAAAACCACCATACCATCTAACCATATTACCACCAATGATTACAACATCACTCCATTCACTTCTTGGTTGAATACCTAACCTTTCAGCTAACATTAGTGTTGGCATTTTATGTACAGGTTTATTAGTTATACCCTTATAATAATTGACATCTTTGTGATTATGGGCAAATAACATATCGAACTCTGTAAGTGAATTATACCACCAAATCTGCTGTTCCATTGTGTAGTCTTGAAAGTACCAATGAGGACCCTCTTGCATTGATATGGTTTTCTTACACAGCTTTTTTAAGTCATCCATCATATCGAACTGTAATAGTTGTTCTGTATTAGTTTTAGGTAATGTCACTATACCAAAATCAAAGTGGCTCTCACCAAAATGTTCCAATACTTTTGATAATTGAAATATAGGATAATGTTCAGCACCTAATAACCATTTAGTAGATACATCATTTCTCATATTAGGATTATCTAGTGATACTTTACCCTGCCATCCACCTTCGGTGAACCAAGCTATTTTATAATCTTTTAACCTTCCCATACTAAATCTCGCATTTCCAATGTAGACATTTTTTGAGCTGACTTTGAGTTGTATGGTTCTGTTAGTTTATTATCTCCAGCATTTTCTTCTGCTTGAATATGAATATCATCTCCATAAATATAAGTTCGAGCTATCTCTCTTTCTGATATCAAATCCTCATCTGTTTTTTCACCTGGTCTTTTACCAACTATTTCCACATCATCTGATATCATATTAGCTAAATCCAACATATTCACGCATTTCATTTTATAGGACTTTACAAAACCTCCACCATGTTTTTGTGTGTGTTCTATGGTTCGTTTTACTAAATTAGCAGCATCCTCTTTTGTGAATATTAATCTGTTCATATTGGGATCAGTTAGTTTAAGTGGTTTACCTTCCTCTCTTAGCTTCAACCAAAATGGTAATACAGAACCGGCACTATGTGCTACATTAGCAAATCTAGTCAATGCGAATCTATTCTCATCTGTATTAGTATTCATAAATACTCTTTCCATTAGATATTTAGATGCACCATATACACTTTCTGATAAACAAGCTTTATCTGTACTAATACCAATTGTAATTGAAACATCATTTATTATACTAGCCTCTACCACATTTAAACTACCCATCACATTTACATTACAACCAGCTATTGGATTCTGCTCCATCAAATCAATATGTTTCATAGCAGCTGAGTGAACCACCACATCTGGCTTTACCTCTTTAAAAACTCTAAGTAGCAAAGATTTATCCTCTATATTACCAACATAACACTTGACATTTGGATATTCTCTCTTTAAATTAGCTATATTCCCTTCGTTTCTACTGATACTGATATATTCATTATCGTTCTGTGCGATAATAGCCTTACCTACTGTTCCTGTTCCACCTGTAATTAAAATCCTCATTTTGATTCTCCTAGTTCGTAAAGATTAAAATCATATTCATATAAATCTTCTACAATTTTTTTAGTCCTTCTGTTGTAATAATTTCTAAGATCAGTTTTATCAAATGTATCATTAATTTTAATTATTTTCTTATAAATTTCATTATGCCAATTCATTGTTCTACCAAAAATGTAAGCAATTATATAATTAAACGATAATTCTAAATTTTCAAATCTAAAAACGGCATCTATATATTCTGTCGCTGGTAATTTTTCAGTATCACTAAGAATTAAACAACTAGTCTGTGGTAAATAATGGGGATTACTGAACAGTCCAGTTTCTTTATCTATTATTTTATTTTGTATAAAATCTTCAAATGTAAGTTTATCACAATTAATACTTTTAAAATGTTTTGGATTTTTCTTTACCCATCTGTACATTGATAAAGTTCTATCATAAGGATTTCTAACTATGATAAATTTAAAATAATTTTTTATAAAATCAAAATCTGAAACTTTATCAGCCAATTCATTAATTGGTGCAAAATAATAATTTTTAGGACTGATATAGTCATTTGAGAATCTATATATTGTCTCTGCTAAACTAGTTCCAGCTGTTCGAGAGGGTTTGTACCAAATTGTTTTAGAGTAATCATTAAATAAAACATTTGGTTGAAAACCCCATTTTTTTTCTAAATCCAAATAGTGATCAAATATTTTAGTTTCCATTTTAATTTCTATAAGCCATCTTATTACTATAATCCACCTTCAGACGAGGATAAAACTTTCTCTCAATGTATCTAAATATATCTTGATCTTGTGAACCCTTTGGATAATCAGATGGCTTACTACTTAAATAATCTCTGTATTCATCCATTGTTACTCCATGAGGTATAGCATACTTCATAGCCTCTTCAATCATCTCTTTTACAAACGAAGTTTTGCCAATGTAAACTCCACTATTCAAGTATCTACCTAATAGGTTTACTGTATCCACCCATTCTTTAACCTTCGGCATACACTCATAACCATCTGTAGAATTTGTAGACATAAAAAGAGCTTCACAATCAAATGAATTAAATATGTCAATAACTTTTTGAGGTTCATCAATCCAAATAACATCAATAGCATCTAAACACATAAAATACTTTGTCTTACAATCACCAGAATTTAAATAATTATATAACATCTCAAACTTAAATGTATTTCTCCACGGAAGTCTATCGTCTCGCAAAACCACTAAGTCCAATTCTAAGTATTTCATATTTTCCTCTAATATAGAGGTTTGTTCATAGCCTGATAAATGTGGTATGATTCTATCTTCTAATGTGCCACTATTTCTACAAGTGGCTATTGTTAAGTTATCTGGCTTTTTTAATTTTAATTTACCATTAGCTTTTAGTTTTTGAAACTGTTCTTTTACTATGTGTCTATCATGTATGATAGGTTGTTCTATATCCATCTCATACCCTTTAAAACAGTTTCTAAGTTTCTCAAATATTGATTACCATCAGCCTTATGATTTTTTATAAATCCCCTTTCACCTTCAACACAATATTTACTGACTCTTTTCATATCAGATAACCATCTAGTATTTTCAACTAAATTAGAATCATATAAAAAATCTCTAAAAGTGCCAGAATGTGCATTCCAAGCAGAAATACCTTTGTGTCCTACACTATTTGTTTTACCAACTCTAGTAACCACACCTTCTCCACCAGCTTGGTACATATCAAATTTATTATCAGGCAACATATCTATTAATTCTTTTTTATAAAAACTAAAAGAACCTCGTGGTTCAAAAGCTTTTGGTATTTGTTCTGTATACCCATTGTCCAAAAATAACCAATTATCTAATTTAATTATTTCTGTAGGGAATTGATGTTTACTATATCTTTTTTCAAATATAGGCTTGTGGACATCAATACCATTGACTATATCCACAAACAGTTGATCTGATAATATTAAATTATCATCGTGAGTGATCAATACGAAATCATAGTCTTTGTAATCATAATGATCAGCCCATTGATTAAAACATTCCATGTCTCCAATCGTATTATCTTCTAACATAAAGTTCCACCCAAGTTTTTTTATCTGCTCGGTGGTTATCGGATATGAGTACATAATCTTATCTAATTGATCTAAATAGTTATCACTATTATTTGACCTAACATGATCTTTTTCTGTTATCGTATTCTCGTTCTCTGGCTCTCTATGAGCGACACAATAATAATCTATCTCCCAACCATCTGGTACTTTTTGTTGAATCATATTTTCATAAAAATGAGAGCTAAAATGCCAGCCTGTAGCGATTACTAATATCTTATTCATGAGAAATCCAAATTATATATTTTATTATTATAGATAGCTGAAGCAGAATACTTTACATTACCAGTCAATATTTTATATTCAATTTTATCTTTTATATCATACATAGAGCCACCATTATGTCCATGTGAATCTCTCTCTTTAGAACCACCTTCAAAGAAAACAACTGAACCATTATCTATCTGTTCTTTGACTCCATCGTAAAGTTTTAGTAATTTTTCAGATGTGTTATTTATATCAAAATACATAAAGTCAAATTCTTCTGGCTTTTTTATCCATTCATAAAAGTCTTTTTTTTCTAAAGTTATATAATTAGACACATTCCACGCATTATACTCAGCTTGAGTCACAGTTTGTTTCCCCCAATATTTATCATCCCATATATCAAAAGAATTTATATGACCATCTATATTATTTTCGTGTAAAGCCTTAGCCATACATATTGTGGTATAACCTGAACCAGGACCAAATTCTATTATCTTTTTTGGCTTCAAAGTAACCACAAAATCATATAATATTGGAAGCCACTCATATTTTCCGTGGTTTGGATAATTGCCGCTCATTACATATTCTCCTTTACTTTATCTATTATGTACTCCATTTCTAAAAACGATAACCTTTCATTCATCGGCAAACTGACGATTCTTTTTTCTAGTTTTTCTGATTTAGGACAATCATATTTTTTACCATCATTGTATATTGGATTTCTATGAAGCGCTGGATAGTGAATACCACACACTATGCCAGCATTTTTCATATTCTGAATAAACTTTTCATTATTCAAAACCTCTATCGTATATAGATGTTTACTTGAATTATCATAACCTAACTCTCTATTATATATATCAACTAAATTTCCTAACACCTTCATTTTTTTATCAAAGTTATAAAAATTTCTCATTAGTATTTCAGCTTGAATTGAGTTCATATACATTTTATAACCTGGAAAAGATATGCTCCTTTCCCAATTGTTTTCTGCAAAGGTCATCCCGTTCAGAACAGCTTCTTTCATCCATTTGTATTTTTTGTAATCATCGGTTACTATTATACCACCATCAATTCCACCTAAAGGTTTAGTAGGATAGTTACTAAAAATCATAACATCATTTGATTTACATTCTTTTCTAAATTGATTTTTTTCTAATTTTTGAGCAGAATCAACCACCTTATATGTTCTGAATTTATGTAGAACATATGAGTCTCCAATCCACTTTGTGTTGTCTGTAAATTCAATTTTGTTGTGACTTGTCAAAATAGCATTAGCAACCACAGGTGGTATCATACTAGGTATCTTAATAATGCGTGGTTTCAAAAAGTAATCCATTGTCATTATTAAAAATATAGCATTAGTCGCACTATTAACAGAGCAAGCATATTTAGAACCCACATATTTTGCTATTTTTTTCTCTAACTTAACCACCACATCATCATGTAATAAATTATTAAACTCAGATGTATCTATTTTATGATGTTGAATATTAAAAAGTTGAATCATTTATAACCTTTTTCATTTTTGTTGTATCCATAGAACAATCAGTAGCCATATTGACATCTGATATCTCTTTTAAATAAATAGGTTCTACGTTAGGATTTTCTCTTTTTACAAAGTCATACACAGATTGTGATTTACCACCAACGTTAATTATACCTTTTTGATTTAATAACTTTAGAGTCACTTTAGCAGCATCTTCAATATACATAAGACTTTTTTTCATATCCTTTATAGCTTTAGGATGTGGAAATGGTTTTCTGTTCATAGCCATTCTCAATATCAAATGATTATCATACATCTGAACAGCGCACTCTCCACCTAATTTAGACCAACCATATTTTGTAAATGGTTTCATAGGATCATCTTCTTTGTAATTTCCATCAATACCCTCATAAACATAATCAGTAGAAATGTATACTATTTTTTTATTATACCTTTCACACATCAAAACGATATTAGCAGTTCCTACTATGTTTGTCTCTATACTTAATTTTGGATTGTCCTCATGTATAACCATAGGTCTTGTTATAGCACCTGCGTGAATAACAATGTCAAATTCAGATTGATGTGTATAAAAATATCTATCTAATTCCCAGTAATGTCTCACATCTGCTTCTTTTTTAGATGGTGTTAGAAATGAGAAATCTTTTCCCTCTTTCACTAAGTGTTTACAAAACTCACCATCACCGCCTGTAATTAATACTCCCAATCAAACTCCAAATCATTGTTAAACTTAGCTTTTGTTTGAATCCCTTCCTCACTTTTAGACCAATACATAATACCTAAAGACTTTCTATCAAAACCCTTTGTTATCTTATCAACACCATGCCAAGAATTCTTTGATGTTTTAAAAGCCCATAAGCTATTGAATTTATATGGCACTCTAGCATGTTCATCTTTTCCATTGTGTATTAGCAGATCAAATGATGAGTCGTATTCTTCAGATAACCCAATTATAACACTATACTCTCTTTTCCAATCTTTATGTATTCCATGATGTGTGGCATCAACATGCATTCCTAAATGTCCACCCTCTCCATTTGAATTGGGTGTAACCATCATTCCACCACCATAGTAAGACAAATCTGGAAAAGCTTTGTCTGTTAATCCAAACACCTCATTGGGATCAAAATGAGTAACCATATAATCCATAACAATCAAAGCTGGCGCTGGGATATATTCACGACCTAACTTATTACACCATTGAACTTGATTTGAATTACCACCACCATATTTTACCCAATCATCTACATCATCATAACTCTCAGCGGCCGCTCTTAACAATGATTTGTTAGGAAAAAAATCTTCTATATAAACTGCTGGATATGGATTTTGTATTCTATTTATCTTCATGATATGTTCCTAATTTTTGTCCTCTCCAACCCCTTTTAATAGGTTTTTTAATTTTCTTAAATTGTTCATAATCCTCAATGTAATCAGATTTATCGTAGTTTGTATTTGATAATACTAATAATATTGCATCCTTAGTATTATATCTCTGTTCATCCCAAATCATTTCAGGAATATAAATAGCATTCCAAGGTTGAGTTAGTGTCCAAGTTCTCACACCACCTAAACCATCATCGCATTTTACATCAATAGAACCATTGATAGAAATAAGCAGCTGTTTAGTTTCATGGTGACTATGTTTACCTCTATCATTTTGGTTATGCACACCAAAAACATAAAACATTCTCTTAACCTCAAATGGAACATCTTTGTAAAATTCAATCGGTGCTAACCTTCCATCCGACTCATCAAAATACTTTAGGTTAAATCTTTTTACATCATCAATTGTTGTCATTTATTTTCGGCTTTCCACTCCTCATTAAAATATCCAACGGGTGCTCTCTTCTCATCGTCTGGATTATATTTCTCTGTTAAATAATACAATAGTATAGAACCAGGTTCTAAAGCTTTATATCCATGATAAACACCTGGTTTCATTTCAATAACTCTTGGTTGTTTATCTGATAAATATACAAACTCGCAACCATCCTCTGGAGTAGCCATTCCCACCTTAAATGAACCTTTGAGACAAGTCCAATAATCTGTTTGTATATTGTGTTTATGCCAAGCAACTATATGATCTGTACTATTGACATATGATACATTTATCTGTCCATCTAAAACATCAAACACATCAAATAACCTCTGAGCTCTATCATCTTCATTATAATACATATCATTCTCCTTATGAAAATATCATTATTTCTGGCACATGTGTGATAAACTTACCACCATTTTTTACAAAGTCTCTTTCTTTATTTGCTATAACATCTTTAAAGTTCCAAGCTCCTAAGAAAGCGTAGTCGTAATCATTTAAGTTTACTGAATCTCTATTCACTACAGGTATATGACTGCCAGGTGCGAGTAAACCTTGTTTACTTGGAGTTGTATCTGTAATACAATCTACGATGGAATCATCAATACCACAATAGTTAAATACAGTAGTAGATTTAGATGTAGCACCTATACTTAATATCTTTTTACCATTATGTCTAAGATTTCCCAAACACCTAAATAATTTATCTTTTGATTCCTCTACTCTTTCAGCGAATATTTTATAAGTTTCAAATTCATCAATTCCGAATACAGCCTCTTCAGCAATATTATCATAATAATTTTGAGTTATAACATTATCAGATGGTATGTTTGGTTTTTTTGCATATATCCTGTTTGAACCACCATGAACAGAAAGATTTTCAACATCAAATATCATTAAACCATTTTTTCTTAAAATATTATCCAATGCTATTACAGAAAATACATGTGCGTGTTCATCATATATTTGATCATATGAACCTCTTTCTAACATCCTAAGAAGTGATGGGTCTTCAAATACAAATACTCCTTTGTCACTAAGTAAGTTAGCGACTGCACTAAAACAATCATCTAAGTCCTGTATGTGGCATATACAATTAGCGGAGTAAATTAAATCTACTTTACCAATGTCTCCTTCTATTTCTTTTGACAAGTCAGTAGTCCAAAAATCTGTTCTAGTTCTGTATCCCATGTCGCCAGTTATTTTAGCAAAGTTATCACATGGCTCTACGCAAAAAGAAGTATCAGTAGGGAAATTTGAGATAAATGGACCATCATTAGAACCTATTTCTAAAACTGATTTCGGGTTGAATCTACCCTTTAATACGCTAGCAGTATTTCTAAAATGATTTACCATAGGTGTGGACATTGAAGTATTGTAAGCGTAGTTTTCATTAAACATCAATTCTGGCTTTACAAATTCTTTTAAAGAAACTAACTTTGTTTCCTCATCGAATACCACTTTTAAATCAAAGAAAAACTCATCTTTAATTTCATCTTCTTTTAAAAACTTATTTGCTATTGGCTGCTTACCTAAATCTAAAAACTCTTTTTTCATTTTAACTCCTTCCAACCAGTGCCTCTTCTCTGGTCATATTCTATATTTGTGTTACGTTCTTTATCCCAACCAACATAATTTGTCGTATGCTGTTCTTTAGAATGGTTTCCCTTTTCATCTGAGTAATAATAACAACTTATAACTATTCTAGCGTTATCCTCATCACATTTAACTAAATCAAAACCATGATACGATATATCAGATGTATTAAATATAATTAAGTGATTAAATTCGGGAAGGTATTTTTTATCAACTACATATTGATTTTTTTCATTAATATGTCCTAACTCATTATGTCCACCCCATTCATCTTTCCAACCTTTAGATAAGAAAAGCAACATATTAACTCTTCTCCATCCCAAATTACCATTCTTATTAAAATCTGTATGTGGTTCTAAATGACTACCTCTTGGTTCAAAATTTATACCAGCTGAATGCCAAGATTTATCAGACCGAAGATCATCTATTCCAGTTAGTTCTGATAAAAAGTTAGTCCACTCAGCCGAAACTAAATAATCTGTCAACTGAACGGTAGATTTACCAAATTTATCAAAACAATTTCCTACGGTACAGAACTTCCAGTATTCATACTCTGTCCTTTCTATATCGGACAGCACATCCTCTAACAAATTTTTAGGAAACCAATTTTTTAATAGTATGTGTGGAAATGGAGTATTTTGGTAAAATTCATTTTTTAAATCATCTATGTTTATGAATTCATACTCCGATTTATTGGTTTTAAATTTAAAAAGTTCAGATTTATACCCCTCATATTGACGATTTTCATGCACTTCACCCGTTAAAGTTAATTGAAACATTATTTCATACTCTCTCATTGTAGTAGGTTGGAGATGAATAGAGTTATCTGTTTCATATTCACAATTATTATAAAGTTTATCGTACTCTTTATAAGCTTTTAACTGCTCACTTATATTTGCTCTATTGTTAGAATAAAAATAATCTATCGTTATCCTATTAATGTGTGATAAATAATTTAAAATAACATCTTCTGGCATTTCAAATAAAGAATCTACATTAATGCATAAATTTATACTTTTATCTGAAATTTTATTAATTTGTTCTGGATGTAAAAAAAGACAATCTTTGTCTGATGACTCAAAGTGCTCCATAGATACAAATTCATTTGGTAACATAATTTTTTTATTCATTTTATGTAAAAAATATGAAGCAACTGAAACAGTTGGTTCTAAATCAAGTATAATATATTTAGTATTACTAAACTTATTCATTATTAAATGAGCTAATCCACCATATCCTGCTCCTATCTCAAGTATTGTTTTTGGATATGTATTTTTAGAATATAAATCTATTAAATAATCTAATATTAATCCAAATTTATAAAATATAGGTGGAATAATTTTATCACCATATTTTTTTCCATATATTTTACATACCCTTTCAATTGCTAAATCTTCAAGAGCTATATTATTTGATTTATTAACTAAATTCTCAACCTTTTCTATGACGCTATTAAATTCATCCCACTTAGAATATTGATGAAAATGTTCACAATTTATTCCATCAGAAATTT
>Ga0209348_1000896_pt1 | contig 15004 bp, 15 predicted proteins | sample ETNvirenome_2_30_FD_184065 | JGI IMG/M metagenome (GOLD analysis project Ga0209348, IMG submission 184065) | Marine viral communities from the Pacific Ocean - ETNP_2_30 (SPAdes) (version 2) | ecosystem: Environmental > Aquatic > Marine > Oceanic | place: Pacific Ocean | collected 2013-06-22 | reverse complement strand
GAACTGCATTCAATAGTAGAACCACTGTAAACGGAGTTGCTGACGCTGTGGACCCGAGCTTTCAAGAAGTTTTAGCAGCGGGTTATAGCAAGTTTACGATGCCACTTTTAGGTGGCACCGATGGTCTTGACATTACTGAAATCGAGCCGTTTTGCGATGACCGCAGTGGAACTTCTTCTGCAAGCAACTATGCCTTTAATTCTATTTCAAAAGCAATTGACATTGTTTCAGATCCAGAGGTTGTAGAATGCAATCTTATGGCGATTCCTGGCGTAGCTAACGAAGGTTTAACAAATAAATTAATTGAAGTTTGCGAAAACAGGGGCGACGCACTTGCAGTTATTGATCTCCCAGGCGATTACGTTCCAGCAGGCTGGAATAAGACAACAGAGCAGAATCGTCTCCCACAAGTCACCACCGCTGTTTCGCAGCTTAGATCGAGAACCTTGAACTCTAGTTACGGTTGTGCGTTCTTTCCTTGGGTTCAGTGCAAGGATCCGATTAGCTCAAGACTTGTTTGGATGCCTCCTTCAGTGGTAGCACTTGGAACGATGGCTTCATCAGCAGCTAGTTCAGAGCTTTGGTTCGCTCCTGCTGGTTTCACAAGAGGTGGTCTTTCAAACGGAGCAGGAGGTATCCCAGTAGTTCAAACTAGACTTAGACTTACTTCTAAGGATAGAGATAAACTCTATGAAGCAAACATTAATCCAATCGCTCAGTTCCCAGCAGAAGGAATCGTAATCTTTGGTCAGAAGACACTTCAGGTTACACCTTCAGCGCTTGATAGAATTAATGTTAGAAGATTAATGGTTCACGTTAAGAAAGAAATTTCTAGAATGGCTGCAACAACTTTGTTCGACCAGAACCTAAGATCTACTTGGAACAGATTCTTGTCTCGTGCAGAGCCTTTCTTAGCATCAGTTAAGTCTAGATTTGGTCTTTCTGATTATAAGATTGTTCTTGACGAAACGACAACGACACCAGAGCTAATTGATAGAAACATTGTTTATGCAAAGATTTTCTTGAAGCCTGCTCGTGCAATCGAATTTATCGCAATCGACTTTGTAATTACAAACACGGGCGCTTCATTCGAGGATTAATAAAATAAAAACTAGGCTGGATAATAAAACTCCAGCCTAGTTATTTACAAGATTACTTTTTTAAGGAGAACAAAATTATGGCATTTTGGTCAGACGCATCAGGTGGTGAGCCGAAGCGAGCATATAGATGGATTCTTGATGTTGATGGAATCCAGGCTTACACAATCAAGAAGGTTTCAAAGCCTTCATTCACAGTGAGTGAATCAGAACATCAGTTTATTAACCACACCTACTATTACCCAGGTAGAGTTACATGGAACACGATCTCATTTACACTTGTTGATCCTATTAACCCAGACGTTTCAGCAGCTTTGATCAAGAAGGTTGTTGCATCTGGTTATAAGCCAGCAGACAAAGAGACAGACACCAAAACTATGAACAAGAAAGATTCTACATCTGCTTTGGGTGAGATTAAGATTGAGCAATTGAATTCTGACGGAAGTCCAGTTGAGACTTGGACATTGAAAAATGCTTGGATTAAGGACGTGAAGTTTGGTGACTTGGATTACACCACTGATGACATGGTTGAGATTGAAGTTGAGGTTCGTTATGACTACGCAACTTGCGACACAACATTCGGTGGCTCAGGACTTTTCAAGCCTTAATTTTATCCTTTACAAACCAGCAAATCTATTTTATAATAGACTTACCATAATAATGAAAGAAGGTGTTTATGCGTAACAACGAAGACAGACTTGGCACTAAGGTCAGGTCTGATTCTCCTGCCTCAACAACGGGGCAGAGTGGTCTAGCTCCACTAGACTTTACAAGACCAACAACTATTGTCACACTTCCATCTCAAGGGCAGTTCTATGGAGAAGACCACCCTCTTCACAATAAAGAAACAATTGAGATCCGACAGATGACAACAGCAGAAGAAGAGATTTTGTCAAACAGGTCTTTACTTCAAAAAGGACTCGCTTTGGATAAGTTTTTGGAAAGACTGCTTGTTGATTCAAAGGTGAAACCATCAGAACTTTTTGTTGGAGATAAGAATGCAATCTTAATTCAAGCAAGAATTGATGGCTACGGAGCAGAATATACAACTAAAGTTAATTGCCCAGCTTGTGCTACACCTCAGAAGCACACTTTTGATTTAAATGAAGTTGTTGAGATTACTGGCACAGAGCCAGTAGAGGGCGTTACAAGAACAGATAGTGGAACTTACACGGTTGAACTAGATAACGGATGGCTCGTCGAGTTTCGAGCTTTAATGGGTGCTGATGAGAAGAACCTTGTAAATTCTTCTAAAAATAGAAAAAAAGCTGGTCTAGAGGAAACTCCAATTCAAGATCAGTTGCGAGCGCTTATTGTTTCTATTTCTGGTCACACAGATGCGACAACCATAAATAAGGCAATTCAGCACTTTACTGGCAAACAGTCTAGAACTATTAGGACTGCTTATGCCACGGCGATTCCAAACGTAGAAATGAAAGGTCATTTAGATTGCAATGAGTGTGGGACCACTTCTGAATTGGAGGTTCCGCTCACTGCGGATTTCTTTTGGGCTAAGTCCTGAATACATGGAGGGTGTCTATGAGGCTTTCTTCTTCCTTAAATATTTTGGAGGTTGGAGCTTCATGGAGGCTTACAACCTTCCTATAGGACTTAGAGCATGGTTTGTTAAAAGACTTTCCGAACAATTGAAAAAAGAGAACGATGCTGTAAAAAAAGCCTCTAGAAAAAAGTAATAAAAAAAAGATCAGGTTTCGCCGCTTGGTCTTTTTTTTTGCCGTATAATTATGTTGTAAGTTTGAAGAGGGATGAAAAATGAGCAAAAAAATGAATAAAAGAGCACAATCCAAAAAGAAGCTGAATCAACTTAAAAAAACTATTCAAGCCAAAGACAGTAGATATCATAATAGCAAGCAAAAAGTAAAAAAAACGATAAACGCCTTATGGGTTTTCTGGGCAATTTTCATTCCAATTTACCTTTACTTCATTTATCGCTTATTTGAATTAGACAACTATTTATTTTAGTTAAATTTATTTATCTGGAGAATAACAATGCATCAAGACAAAGACATTACACCAATTGAAATTGATTTAAGCGCAGGCAAGAAGGGTTTGGTAAATGAAATTTGGCTCCAGTTATTTGGTGGAGCAATTCAAACAATCCTCTCTAAGATGTTTGGAGGTGGCTCTATTCCAGTAAAAGTCAAAGGGACAAAGGAAGAAATTTCTTCATTCGCAAAAACCATCGGTCGAGAGAAAAAATACATGAAGGCTGTCTCTAAGCATGGCTTGAATGATCCTAGAGTCTACAAAGATAAGTTTAAGTTAAGAAAGGCAATCGCCAAATTTGAAAGAACAACGGGTATCAAATACCCATTCAAGGGATAAGACTGAGTAGATGGAAGAACTGACCCCAGAGGAAATTCTCGCAAAAGAACAATCCCGCCAACGCACCTTAGAGATCGAGCGTGAAGTTGCAGTTACTCGTGAGAAGCAGATAGCAATAGAGGAAAAGATCGCTGAATCCAAAGAGGCTCAGATGAAAATCCTCTTTGAACTCGGACTTGTCTCTAGGGAACAATATAGGGAAGCATTAAAAGCATCAGCCGAGCTAAAAGCCTCAAGAGAAAAAGAACTTAAGGTAATAGAAAAACAGAATGAGGCGATGAAGAAGCAAGAAGAGATTGCTAATCGCCTTAACAAAAAGATTGAAGGCTTTGCAAACTCTTGGCGTGGCGGCGTTTTAGAGTCAGTTCTTGAGACTGGAGTCAACTTTAAAGACTTAGGCGAAACGATGAAAAAGGCGTTTTCGGCTAAGAACATAGCAGGGTTGGCTATAGACACCTTAGTTCAGTCAACAATTCTAGCAGTCAAAGAAACAGAAGCCGCAGTTGCGTCGCTTGCAGCAGCTACTGGAACAGGTAGACAATATCTTGATTTAGTTGCCGATTCAGCCCGAGGCGCTGCAAACATGGGTGTTGGCTATCAAGAAGCTGCCGCCGCAGTTCAAGCCTTGGATTCTTCACTGACAGGCTTTCGATCAATGAATAGAGCCGCTCAGGACGAAATGACGAAAACAGTGGCATCTTTAGAGACTCTCGGGATTTCTTCAGATATGTCTGCAAAACAGATGGACACATCTATGCGTCTCCTTGGAATGTCAGCATCACAAGCAAGGCAGTCTCTAGATGATCAGGCAGCTTTTGCAATTGGCATCGGCGTTGCTCCAGCAAAGATGGCAGCAGATTTTCAAGCAGCCATGCCTCAGTTGGCAGCTTATGGTACTAAAGCCGAGCAGATCTTTGAAGACTTAGCGGTTCAGTCTCGAAGACTAGGCATCGAGATGAACTCACTATTGGGCATAACAAAACAATTTGACACCTTTGAGGGTGCAGCCGAGGCAGCAGGAAAGTTGAACTCAATTCTAGGCGGCAATCTCGTTGATTCCACAGAACTTATGATGGCTACTGATGCTGAAAGAATCGAGATTCTTAAAAGAACAGTGGCAGCTTCTGGTAAATCATTTGATTCGATGAATAAGTTTGAGAGAATGGCAATTGCTAACGCAGCGGGCATAACTAACATGGCGGAAGCAAACAACTTGTTCTCAGAATCGAGTCAGAAGACCGCAGCAGAACTAGAAGAGGAAAAAATTAGTCAAGAAAGACTGAATGAGATGAAAGCTCAAGCTGTCCCTATGATGAAGAAACTGCAATTAATTATGATGCAAATGGCAGTTGCAGTTGCTCCATTGGTGAAGTTAATAACATTTCTTGCGGAAGGATTACTATATTTAAATGATCTAAGTGAAGGACTCTTAATTCCTCTAATTGGAATTTATTTTGCAATTAAAGGCATTCGGATGGCAATGGCAGCTACAAATGTGGTGATGGCAGCTTCTCAAGGGGTTACAGCGGCACTTGGTGCTACTGCTCCAGCCGCAGGAGGTGGACTTGCAGCTTTTGGCGCAGCCGCTGCTGGTGCAGCCCCAGGTGTTGCATCCCTCGGCGTTGCTGGCTTGAAACTAGGTCTTGTTTTTATTATGATCGGTCTCGGAATCGGAGTTGCAGCCGCAGGCTTAGCTTTGCTTGTTTTTGCTTTTGCTAAGATGTTAGAGCTAATAATCGAAAACATAGCATTGATGCCTGAAGTTATTGGGTTTGTTTATCTTTTGTCTATAGCTTTTCAATTTTTAGGAGTATCTTTAGTTATCGCTGCCGTTGGCATCTATCAGTTTGCGGCGGCATTAGCTGTCATGCTAGCAGTGGCGCTTATTTCGGTTCCAACAACGGTTTTGTTAATTCTTGGTCTTATGGCAGCGCTTACCTATCTTGCCGACTCTACAATATTATTTGGCATCGCTCTTAACGCTGTCTTCGGCGGCATTGCGTTCTCTATGCAGCTAGTTTACGAGTCGGTTTCAGGAGCTTCAGATAAGATTCTTGAAGCGATTAGTGCTCTTAATAATTTCGAAGGCGGTGGTTTCGTAACAGCAATGGAGGTTGTTCAAAATGTGACAACTGAGAACGTAGACAACATTTCAGGTGTTGTAGATCAGGCAGAAAGATATGTTCAAGTTCAAGCACAAATGAAAATTTTGGGAGCCGTAGACGCTTTTACTAGCGCTCTCGGCAACTTTATTCCTTCTCCAGGCTCAGAAGCCGCAGGTAAAAATGAAAAAGAAGTTGTTCTTCAATTGGATGATCGTGAGTTTGCTAGAGCAGTTACTAATGCCCTTGATGGTAAAATGAAGTTAAATCTTATGGGCTCCTAATTATTAACAAGAGGGCTTTATTATGGCAAGTTATACAGATTTTAGCGACAGTGGTGACTCAGGTGCAACTTCTGGTCAAGCTCAACGTGGACAAAGAATAGAAATTCAATCTCTTGCGACAGGAGACATTATTCACTTTAAGGCTTTTCTGACTAGCTTTTCAGATTCTTTTTCTACTAAGTTTGAATCTGAAGAGATTTATGGTAGAATGGACCCAATTAAAACTTTCAAGCAAACTACTAGGGAAATAAGCGTAGCCTTTGATTTACCCGCAGGTAGTGCTGATGAGGCAGAATCAAATCTAAAAAAGTTGGCTGCTTTGGCAAGGTCGCTTTACCCTGTCTATGGAGGTGCTGGAACTCAGGCGATGAGAGCGCCTCCCATCTTTAAGGTTAAGTTTATGAATCTTATTCAAAACACAAAAACTGGTCAGGGTCTTGTTGTTACTATACAGGGTTTCGATTTCAAGCCAGAGGTTGAGAATGGATTTTTTATTTCAGCTTCTGGCGACTCGATGAGTCCAAAGTTAGTTAAGTTAGATTTAAAAATGGAAGTGATCCACACTCATAGTCTTGGTTCAGACACTACAGGAAAATTTAGAGGTCCATCCCAGTTTCCGTTTAGGGTTCCAAAGGCGGTGCAGGGCACTACGGCAAATAGTGGTGCAGATAAGACAACCACTGAGAAGACTCCTAAGAAGGCAGTTCAAAAAGCCAAGGGAAAAAAGATAACAAATCCATAGCCATGAGGAGTAGATAAAGTGGGAAACAGATACACAAGAAGAACGATAACAGAAAATAGAGAAGATGTTTATAAAGAACTAATGGAAGCTAGAGGCAGAAAAGTTATTATGCAATATGCTACACCAACTGTCTTTCACCCCTCCGAAGAAGACTTTGAAGAACTCGAAACTGTAAGGCACGTCTGGAAAGTGGGCGACAGATTTTATAAACTCTCTGTTCAATATTACGGAGATCCTTCTTTTTGGTGGATTATTGCTACTTTTAATCAAAAGCCAACTGAGTCAGACTTAAAGTTGGGCGATGAAGTGTTTATTCCTTTGCCGTTTGACAGGGCTTATAGAATAGTTACAGAAGGTGGAGTTAATGAGTGAAGAAAACACAGATGAGCAAAAAGATGCGTTTGATGAGCAGTCAATAGGTGAAAAAAGAATAGACGCTCAATGCTTCTTAAATAGAAACTTTGAAGCTGTCTATGGAGCAGCTAATGGTGGCGCTTCGACAGGCATTCCAAAGACATTTACTTGGAAAAACTTCAGAGCAGTCGAAGGTCCACCAGATAAGGTTATTGCCAAGCTAGCTTCTGCCTGTGAAAAGAGACCTCTAAATAATTCGTTGAACACGGCAATGATTTCAACTCTTGTTCCAAAATTAAAACTCTACAAAGTAGAGGTGGATGAGAAAAATGTAACAAAGTCAGAAAAAGAACTCATCTTTCCAGAATATTTTGAAGAATCGGCACAGATGTTTCGAGATCGACAAGGAAGAGGCTTTGGTGTAGGATTAAGTTCTTTTACATTTGATTACAATGGAAAAAATCCTGCTGAAGTGGATAGTTTGATTGAATGTCAAATGAAATTATCTTTCAGTGCTATGTCAGACATTTTTCAAGATCGTGGTGGCTTTACCTTTGCGGATCTTATTTGTAAACCGCAAAAAAAATTGAAGACAGGTGCTTTCAATGATAAATATTATAGAATAAAAGCAGCAGTTGGTTATCACATCCCATCAGACAGTAATGAAATTTTTAACACAAAACAAGGAAAAGAGGTTAAAGAGCTATTAGAAAGATTTAACAGAGTTTTTACTCTTGAATTGATAAAGCACAATTTAGACTTTAAAGAAGACGGTAGAGTGTCCCTTACGATAGATTACATGGCAGCATCAGACCGTGTTATGGCAGATGGTGATGCTTCTAACATCTTTCTTGGATTCGTGGAGAGTGGGCACGTAGGCAAACTTAGATCAGAAATCTCAAAAGGTTCAAAGGCAAAAAAAGTTAGTAGCAGCAAGTGTAAAAATCCAGCATCTGCAAAAAAAGATCGTGAAAGAGATTATCCAAGGTTGGTGACACTAGATGAAGCCTATCAAAAACTTACTCGGCATCTTCTCTTTTATGTTAAAGTCATAACTGTTCACGTTGATAATCTCTATGGAACTGAAATTATAGACGGCAGGATGGACACTAGCGGTGCTCTAATTTATGAGAATAGCCTGACTAAAGAAGAGAGCAACATGATTGTCGATCGAATCAACAAGGCTTTGGAGCTTCCAGAGAAGAACGACAGGGACGAAGTACTTCAATCAATTGCTAACGCAGACGATAAGACAGCGAAGAGTTATTTTAAAGGAGACGTTAGTATTTTCGACATCAATAAAAACGCACTTTCTATGGATGTCAACGACGGTTCGGGAGTAAGAATTAGATATTTTAAATTTGGTCACCTAATAGATGAAGCACTCAGCATTATGCGAGTAAATCCCAAAGATTACAAAGATCTTAAATTTCTTATAGGAAGCATTCCCGTGAGAGTAGATTCTGGAGCCCCATCTGGAAATCAATATAATAATTATAAATTAATTCCTATTTCAGAATTGTTTGTCTCTTTCGATCTTTATGTAGAATTTGTTCTTAAAAATATTATTCTAAAAGGCAGAAAGACTTACCCGTTGAAAAGATTTATCAAGGACATGTTTGAGAATCTAATAGCGAACATGTATTCTCCAAGGTGTTTTGAAGGCGACGGTGACTATGATAGGAGTGTCACAGATAAATGTAATGACTCTGGCATGATCAAGCCACAATTTGGAATGGAGTTGTTTACGCTTGAATCGAATGGCAAAACGGATCCACTAGGAGGTGCCCGAAATTCTAAGGCAGGAAGACCGCTTAATGCAGCAACAATTCCAGTAAAAAACTATAACACTAATCCTGATTCAAAAAATCTAATAACCTACTACTACATTTATGGAAAACATCCAGATTCGACAGGAAAGTTGTCACGACAAGAAAAAGAAGATGCGAAAAGGGGAATTTATCATCTCGCTGCTGGAAGAGAGTTGGGCTTTGTAAAGTCAATAAAGTTTAAAAAAACAGACGTTAAGTTTCAAAAAGAAGCAAGGATGGCGTCTGATGGAAATACATCTAGCTCAGCCTTAGTAACGGAAAGATATAATGCTGATGTAACGATGTTTGGAAATAACTTATTCAGACCAGGAATGCTTATCTACATCAATCCAGATTCTTTTGGAATTGGTTCTGCAAACGTAACGAAGCAGGCAAATAGCACTATAAAAAGATCTGTTGGAGATGCTTTAGGCATTGGCGGTTACTATAGAGTTATAAAGGTCAGAAATAAGATTGAGTCTGGAAAGTTTGAAACGGAATTAGAATGTTCTTGGGTTTCAAATGGCACTGGAACTTTTAATGATAAATGTAGAATAGATCCTTCTAAGTTCGAGAAGGATTGTTAGGAGAAATTTTGTGGCTTACAATCCAAATAATTTACCAGACAACCCCTCGATAATCCCCAGGGGCAATAATTCCCTTAGAGCATTGTTTTCTTATTTAGAAAGTTTTATCTACGAAGTCTCTTATCCAGAGGGCGAACTTTTTGCAGCCAATCCTATAGATTTGAGAAAAGGCAGTAAGTTTCTTTATGGCAGAGTAGACGTTCACGGCTTTTGTGTAATGCCACATCCAAAAAAGATGAAGCAAATTAGATCAGAGCAGGTTCACAATGCTTTGGATTTTGTTACAGATAATTTTGAAAGAATGGTCAGGTTTCATTCAAAGTTAAAAAGTAAAGGAAAGTTAGCTTTACCATCTTCATTTGAGTTCATGAAGCCTGCAAAGTCTTGGAAGGATCAAGATTCTGTCTATGAAAAATACTTAGAAACATTTTACGAATCTTTTGTCAAAACAGTTTTGTCTACAGAGAGCGATAAAAAAATAATAGATTATAACAGTTTTGAAAAGACTTTACTTTCGTTCTGTAAGAGACTTACAAATGTCTCTTTGCCCATAACTAGGACGTCTTTTGTAAGAGATTTTCATGGAAGTCCCGTAACGTCTGGACTGTCGATAGAGTTGGACAACAAAAACCATTCAGATGATTTTGTCAAATATTCAGAATTTATTCGAGATCCAAATTTTGAAACCTATAGGGCTATTACTGAGAGATTCGGATTTGTAATTGACAAAAATTCACCTTGGAGAATTATCTGTGATTTGAAGTCTCCGTTTATTGTTGATCAGATGAAGAAGAAAGGAGTAAACAATCTTCAAGCTATTTTTGATAATTACTTTGTTAGAACAAATCAAATTGAGCTTGAGAATGTAAAGAGTATTTTTATAAATTTCTATAACAGATTCGCTACAGAAAACCCAGACTATGAAAAGAAAACACCTTGCGGCAGTGAATTTTTCTTGAGAAGACCATTGTCAAAATCAGAAGCAGAAAAAAGATTTTCAGATTCTCACTGGATCAGATTACTCGCTTATCTTAGGGCTTTAGAAACTGAAAGAACTTGGACACAGCATAAGTTTGACAAAGTTGTCTCAGAGGCGACAAAGATTTATAAATTTAGAGACCGAAACCAGGCTCTCGATCGCTTAGAATCTTATTTTATGGACAATCAGGAAAAGTATCTTCAAAATGGCTTGACAAGACAAGATAAGTTTGGTAGAATCTTAGGTAAGTCAAATAAGTCGATTCAAAAATTTAGATTCTAGAGAGTAAAGATGCTTTTTCAGGCACTCGATGACAAAAAAGAATGTGTAGGCGTTTATGCAAAAGGTGAGTTATTTTTCGACAACCTTCCGAAAGACCTTTCCAGGACTTGGAATTATTCTGCATCTATTGATAATCCAGGAATTGAGTTTGCCAAAGTTTATGTCAATGGCTTGGGGCTTACTGACATTTGTCCCGAACATTTAAAGCAAGATTATGAAAAGACTGATAGAAAAATGAAATCATTTTACAAGTCTTTTATTACAGCAAAAGTTTCGTTAGATGAGCACTGTTTTTATGATTTAGTTCCAAAAAGGCACCTATTAGAATTTTTCTCTATAAAAAACCAAATTTGCGCATGGGTCTTTGAAAATTATGAAAAACCAGAAAATCACGACTTTTTATCTAAGATTATGAGGATGACATCTTCAATTTCGCACCAGAAGTTTTCTATAGATTTGAATGAACTAAATAGATTTCTTGCGGAAGAGAGGGTAAGAGCTTTTAGAAAAAGAGTTTCTCAAAGCACACAAAGGGTTTCTTACGATGTGTTCGGAACAGTTACGGGAAGATTGACCACTACAAAACAAAGTTTCCCTATCTTGACTTTAGATAAAAAGTTTCGTAACATAGTAAAGCCATCTAATGACTGGTTGGTTGAAATAGATTACAACGCAGCAGAATTGAGGACACTCATGGGACTGTCTGGCAATGCTCAGCCAAAAGAAGATTTGCATAAATGGAATGTTGAAAATGTTTACAACAATTCAATTACAAGAGATGAGGCAAAAGAGCGATTCTTTGCGTGGCTCTATAACCCAGACTCAAAAGACAGTAATGCTGAAAAATTCTATTCTAGGGATGATTTAATTCAAAGATATTATTCAGAAGGCTTTGTTCAGACACCAATGGGCAGAAAAATAGAAGTTGAAGAAAAGAAGGCGCTGAATTATTTAATTCAGAGCACTTCTAGTGACATTTTTTTGAACAGTGCTTATAATGTTTGGAGATTGTTGCAGGATAAAAGGTCAGAAATTAGATTTTTAATTCATGACAGCATTTTATTAGATTTATCTGAAGAAGATAAGCAGCTTTTACCCCAAATTATAGATGAATTTTCAAAAACTCCTTTGGGGAATTACAAGGTAGGTGTTTCTGTGGGAAAAAGCTATGGAGAAATGAGGAAAATTAAATGAATGTAGTTGGCTTAGGAAACGCTGGATGTAAAATAGCCAAATATTTTGAAAAATATCCACAATATAGCGTCTATTACATAGATCAGGGCTTATCAAGAGGTTCAAGGACTTTCGGCTTGACTAAGAGACAAAGCCATGAGGAATATGACAAGAAACAGATAAGGATGTCCAAGTTTGTAGACCAGATGAGCGATAGTAAGGAATGCTTATTTATCATGGCAGGCTCAGGTAACGTTTCAGGGGCGTCTCTTCAGGTCTTGAAGTTTCTTAAAAAGAGATTTGAGATAGATGTTTTGTATATAAAGCCAGATCATGAGATTATGGGAAGACCAGACTATCTTAAAGATAGGATTTGTTACAACATTTTGCAAGAGTACACGAGGTCTGCTGTTTTTAGGAAAATCTGTCTCGTTAGCAATTCATTTGTCGAAGACATCCTCGAAGAATCCTTGACAGCTTCAAATTATTATGATAAGATGAACGAACTTATCGGATACACCTATCACATGGTCAATGTTTTATCGAGAACTAAACCAGTTTTAGACAATAAGATAGAAAACGAAGATAAAACCAGAATCTACACCCTCGGCTTAGTTGATTTTGATTCTGGCGAAGAAAAAGTTTTTTTTCCTATTGACAATAATGATAATCGGTGTTACTATTATGCTGTAAACGAAAAACAATTGGAGGAGGACTATAAGGTTTTAAAGAAAGTCAATAGGCAAGTAAAAGACAAGATGAATGATTTGGAAGGGGCGTCTTATCAGATTCACTCTACAAAATACGAATCAAATTTTGCTTTTGTAGAGGTGTGGTCTTCTAAAATTCAAACTTTTCCAGAGGAATGAAATGTCAGACATTATAAAGGGAGAATCGGTCATAGCGAAACAAGATTATGATCTTTTTGGCACAAATGTTAACGGAATGACTGGCTATTTTGTCAGAAAGGATAGAGTCACGGGAACTCATCTTGTTTATTTTCCAGAACTGGAAGAATGGGGGGAAATAAAAGAGATCGAGAGACTGAATCCAGGTGAGCCTTCAGAAGAAGGTCAAAAATTCGCAGACAGAGTTCAGGAAATGAATTATAGAGAAGAAAGATCCTTTTACGGATTTAACAACAAGGAGTTTTAATGGTAACCTGTTATAGAGCAACTTTCGTCAAGACTAATGGCGAAAATAGAGAAATGAAATTTATTAAGTTAAATGACTTACCAAATAGCTTTTTAGATGATAAGATTAAGAACAAAGAAAGTCAGAAGACTCTTGCAGAGGGTCACGAAGTGGTCTGGGACATTGATAAGAATGGATTCAGGATTTTCAACTGGAACACGATCGTTGGCGTAGCAGAAAAGAACGAGATTAATTTTCAACAAGATGCCTGAAAGATTGGTCAGGCATACTATAGGGTAATTCACCCACAAATAACCATAGAAACAAGGAGAAAAGATTATGGGTATTGATTTAGGCAAGATGCGTGCGAAGTTAAACGCAGTGCAAAACCGAGGTGGAGGTTCAAAGAAGTCTCAATTTTGGCGACCAGAAGATGGAGAACAAACAATTCGAATTGTTCCTACAGCAGACGGAGACCCTTTTAAGGAATTCTTCTTCCACTACAACTTGGGAAAGAATGCAGGATTCTTATCACCAAAGAAGAACTTCGGTGAGGACGATCCATTGGACGGTTTCATCCGACAGCTTTTCAACGAAGGCACAGAGGAGAGTACTAAGATGGCAAAGTCTTTAATGGCTCGCCAGCGATTCTTCTCGCCAGTTATTGTCCGAGGGCAAGAAGAGGAAGGTGTCAAGGTTTGGGGTTACGGTAAGCAGGTTTATGAGCAGTTGCTCAACCTTGTGCTCAATCCAGAGTACGGAGACATCACAGATCCAACTGAAGGAACAGACCTTCTATTGAGTTATGGAAAGCCTGCGGGAGCTTCATTCCCACAGACAAAGTTGATGCCAAGTCGAAAGACATCTCCGATGTGTAAGGACTTGACGGATGAATCCTGCAAGGAAATGTTGGATAGCATTCCAGACTTCAACACCCTCTTCGAGCGAAAGAGCCCAGAGGACGTTCAGCGAATGTTGGACGAATACTTGGCAGGTGACAATGCAGAAGAGTTGTCTGCTGAAACGACACGCTACGGTGGAAGTAACAACGCCACCACTACAACCAACACGAGCACGAGTGTTGATGATGCCTTCAAGGAATTGTTAGGCAGCTAAACCTCGGGGGGTCGCAAGACCCCCTTTTCTTTATTTCTAGGAGAACAAATGGCAAAGAACAAGAAAACAACTGGAAAGATGTCTATGGAAGACATCCAAAAGTTGATAAACAAAAAGGCTGGCAGAGATGTCGCTTTTTCGTTGAAAGACGATAATCCAACTGATGTAAAGCAGTGGATTCCCACAGGTTCTCGTTGGCTGGATTCTATCATTTGCACAGGCAAGATGGCAGGAATCCCAGTGGGCAAGATCACTGAGATTGCAGGCTTGGAAGGTTCAGGTAAATCTTACATGGCAGCGGGCATTGCTGCTAATGCACAGAAGATGGGCATTGATGTAGTTTATTTTGATTCTGAGTCAGCACTAGATTCTTCTTTTTTGGAGAGAGCTAACTGCGACTTAGAGAGATTCACTTACATTCAAGCCGAGTCTGTAGAGTTTGTCTTGGAGACTATTGAGGATTTATTGAGCATTGACAACCAGTGGTTATTTATCTGGGATTCCCTCGCTTTCACTCCGTCAATCTCAGACCTTGAGAGTGATTACAATCCTCAGTCAACGATGGCAGTAAAGCCAAGAATCTTATCAAAGGGTCTACCAAAGTTGACTGTCCCTATTGCAAACAAGGACGCTTCATTGGTTATTCTAAATCAGTTGAAGACCAACATTACGAGATCGCCTGCCGAGGCAATGACAACTCCTTATATCACCCCAGGTGGCAAGGCAGCGCAATATGCTTACTCGCTTCGCATCTGGCTGACAAGACCTAAAGCTAAGGCATCGTTTGTCACAGACGAGAATGGCTTTAGAATCGGCTCCACTGCAAGAGTAAAGTTGGAGAAGTCTCGCTTCGGCTCAACAGGTAGAAACTGTCAGTTTCAAATCTTGTGGGGTAATGGTCTCTATGGAGTTCAAGACGAAGAGAGTTGGTTTGATGCTATCTCTCGTTCGGAGAGGCTGAAGCAATCAGGTGCATGGTATGCGCTCGTAAAGGATG
>Ga0209348_1000895_pt1 | contig 15004 bp, 19 predicted proteins | sample ETNvirenome_2_30_FD_184065 | JGI IMG/M metagenome (GOLD analysis project Ga0209348, IMG submission 184065) | Marine viral communities from the Pacific Ocean - ETNP_2_30 (SPAdes) (version 2) | ecosystem: Environmental > Aquatic > Marine > Oceanic | place: Pacific Ocean | collected 2013-06-22 | reverse complement strand
CTAAAAGCTGCTGGTATAGGTTTGGCTATAGCTGCTTTTGCTAAACTGTCTGAAGTATTCCAAGAAAACCAAAAGGTAGTAAACTTCTTTAACACTACTTTTGAAGCTCTTAGTTTAGCTTTTAATGATTTCTTTAATTTCTTAAATAGAAATGTAGGTACAGTTATAGACTACTTTAAAGGTTTATTTCAAGACCCTGTAACCGCACTTAAAAACTTTGGTACTGCAATAGTAAATAATGTTGTAGAAAGAGTTAGGTCTGCTTTAGATGCTTTAGGATTTTTAGGAGATGCGGTTATAAAAGTATTTAAAGGAGACTTTGCTGGTGCAGCAGAGTCAGCTAAAAATGCAGGTAAAGAACTTGTAGATGTAGTTACAGGAGTAGATGATTCTTTTGACAAAATAGCAGAGGCTGCTCCTGCTGTAGTAAAAGGTATTACTGACTATGCTAAAAGTACATTACAAGCTGCAAAAGATACAGTAGAACTCAACAGAGCAGCAGAGGTAGGTATAGCACAAAACAGAATCATCTTAGAACAAAAAGACAGAGAAGCAGAAAAGCTCAGACAGATTAGAGATGATGAAACTCTAACAATAGCAGAAAGGATAGCTGCAAATGAGAAACTTGGAGAAGTTCTTAATGAGCAAGAAAGATTAATGTTAGCAAATGCTCAAGCTGTTATAGATGCAGCTCAGGCTCAGTTTGACAAAAATGCAAATGATGAAAACCAAATAGCTTTATTAGATGCCAAAGCTGAAAAAGAAGGTATACTTGCACAAATAGAAGGCTTTAGAAGTGAGCAGTTAATAAACAGAATATCTCTTGAGAGAGAAGCAGGAGAGTTAGCTGCTGAAAATGCAGAAAAACAAATAGAGCTTGAAAAACAACAAACAGAAGCAAGGCAACAAAAACTTTTAGGTATAGCGGCAGCAATTGGTATGCAAGACAAAATGGAAAAGATTCTATTTATAGCTCAACAAAAAAGAATTATTCAAGAACAAATAGCAGCAGCCAAAGCGACACTTGCAAGGATAACAATGAAATCAGCAGAGACAGGAGTAGCAGTTGCTCAAGGTACAGGAGAAACAGCTAAAGTAGGTTTTCCTCAAAATATACCTTTACTAATTGCTTTTGCAGTTCAAGCAGCAGGAATATTATCAGCAGTAAAATCAGCAGCAGGTGCTGCAAAAAGTCTTGTAAGCTCATCAACTCCTTCTGCTTCAGGTGGGGGTGGTGCTACATCTGCACCTACACCTCCTCCTGCTTTTAATGTTGTAGGAGCAGCACCAGAAAATCAATTAGCAGAAACAATAAACCAACAACAAGACAGACCTATAAAAGCATTTGTAACAAGTACAGATGTATCTTCTCAACAAGCACTTGACAGGTCCATAGAAGATGAGGCAGCAATTTAAAACAAAAGCATACAATTAATATTATATATATATGGATATCATAGAACTTTTTATAGATGAAAATGATGAGTCTCTTGGAATAGAGGCTATTTCAATAGTAGACAAACCTGCCATAGATGAGGACTTTGTTGCTTTAAGTAAGCAAAAAATAGAATTTGCAGAAGTAGACAAAGAGAAAAAAATACTTCTTGGACCTGCTCTTATTCCCAACAAACCTATTTTTAGAAAATCAGGAGACAAAGAATATTATATATACTTCTCCAAGTCCACAGTAAAAAAAGCAAGTGAATTATTTTTTATAAGAGGCAATCAAAACAATGCAACCTTAGAACACCAACTCAAACTAAAAGGAATGTCTGTAGTTGAGAGCTGGATAGTAGAAGGAGAAAATGACAAATCTAAAAATTATGGTTTAGATATGCCTGATGGTACATGGATGGTTGCTATGAAAGTTTTAGATGATGAAGTTTGGGAGAACTTTGTAAAAACAAAAAAGGTAAAAGGGTTTTCTATAGAAGGCTACTTTGCTGACAAGTTAGAATCTCCTCAAGACAGAGGACTAAAAAGTGAACTTGCTGAATATGAAGATGAGCTGTTAGTTCAAGAACTTAGAGAACTTCTTTCTACAAAAAGAGTAGCTCTTGTAAGCTATAATGATTATCCTGACTCTGCTGTAAACAATGCTAAAAAAGCCATTGAATACAACAAAGAGGTAGGAAACAAATGCATGACTCAGGTAGGGAAAGTAAGAGCAAGACAAATCAGCAAAAAAGCAAAACTATCAGAACAAGTTTTAGTAAGAGTTAGGTCATACTTGGAGAGAGCTGAGGTTTACTATGATGAGAAAGACAAGTCTGCTTGTGGCACTATAGCATACTTAGCTTGGGGAGGTTTGTCAATGAAAAGATATGTAAACTCTAAACTCAAGTCATTAGGCTATGAAGATTTAGAGCAGTTAGAAACTCAAGTAGTAGATGATACATTTGCTATTATAGATGACAGATTAGCTTATAGCTCTGTTGCAAAAGCAATAGAAATATCCAAAGACTTAGGTTGTCAAGGTTTCCATGTCCATGAGTTAGAAGATAAAAAGTGGTATATGCCATGCGAGCAGCATAGTGTAAACATGAGATATAAATGTCCTAAAGGATATAAAAAAGACTACAAAAAGCATAAGTGTGTAAAGATGACAGCAGAAGAACTTGCTGAGATAGGTCCAAGAGGAGGTATTAGAAAGAGTCCAAAAGCACCAAAGTCTGGAACACCAAACCCTAAGCCAAAAGGTAAAGGAACTGCAAAAGGTGATGCTTCTACTTCAAGAGGTGCAAAGGTGTCCCAAAAAGATTTAGCATCATTACAGAAAAAAGCAGATGATTTTAATGAAAGATACAAAAAGAAGTTAGGATATGGTACTACAGTAGGACAACTTAAAGCAGTATTCCAGAGAGGACTTGGTGCATTTAATACCTCCCATAGTCCAAGAATCAAATCTCCAACTGCTTGGGCACAAGCAAGAGTAAATGCTTACTTGTATTTAATTAGAAATGGTAGACCACAAAATCCTAAATATACAGGAGACTTTGATTTATTACCTGCTAAACACCCTAAATCTAACAAGAAATGAAAAAGTATAAAAAAACACCAAGCAGAACAAGTCCAACAGGAGACAGTAGACCATGTTTATGTCCAGATGGTACTTATGCAACAAAGTGCTGTGATGGCAGCTTAGAGGCTCAGGGTATTGGTGCTTTAAGTGGTGGCTCAGTAGCTACCATAAATGGAGTAAGTAGGACAGGTTAAAAATACAACAAACTCTTAATAATTTAATTATATATAAAAGCATAAAGTATGAAACCTTCAGTACAAAAGATAATAAATAAACTACCAAAAGAAAAGGTAGCATTAGAAAAAGTAGAACTTGCAAAAAAACCAAGTGTAATATTAAAAGATATTGAAAAGTTAGACAACCAAATCAGAAAAGAAGAACAAAAAATAGAAAGAGCTTTTTTACAATATAAAAAGGTCTATAATGAATGGTCTGCTTTTACACAATCAGTAGAAGGAGATTTTATTGATTTGGCAAATGACTTTGGTCAAATTGTAAGGGAGTTAAATAGATTAGGTATTGACCCAAAAACAGTAGGAGAGCTTGTTAAAGCAGACCCTTTACTTGGTAGACTGAGAACTCTTGTTTTAAATATTAGCAATTTATACAGCGAACCTAAGTAAAAATCTAACAAAAAATTAATTATTTATTATATATGTATGAAAGCACTTGATATTATAAACAAAGTAAAAGACCTTGTTGGAGTAGAACTCCAAGAGGAAGTAAAATTAGCTCAAGCTACTTTAGAAAATGGAACTGTAATAGAAGCAGAAAACTTTAGCGAAGGTAATGAGGTATTCATTGTAACAGAAGATGAAAAAGTACCTATGCCTGTAGGAGAGTATACCCTTGAAGATGGTGAAGTTTTAATGATTAAAGAAGAAGGAGTAATAGACTCAGTAGGTGCAAAGGAAGAAGAAAAAGAAGAAGCCTCTGAGGAATTAAAAGAAGAACCTCAAGATGATGTTCAAGAACAGAACTTAGAGGAGGATAAAGAAGAAATGAAATACGCAACTAAGACTGAGCTTGAAGAAGTAAAGAAATTAGTTGAGGAAGTCAAAGAGATGGTAAAAGCAATGGACCATAAAAAAGAAGAAAAAATGTCTGCTGTACAAGAGCCGCCTCAAAAGGTTACTCATTCTCCTGAAAATGAAGTAAAAAAGGAAAGAACCCTGTTAGAAAAAAGAAGGAATGAGACTACTTATGACAGAGTTCTAAGAAGAATTAATAATTTATAATAAGATGAAAAGAAAAGTAGATTTAAGTACAACAACTTCTTTGACCACAACTTATGCTGGGGAGTTTGCAGGGCAATATATTAGTGCTGCTTTGCTTTCAGGAAAGACTTTGGGAGAAGAACTTATCACAATCAAGCCAAATATTGCTTTAAAAGAAGTAATAAAAAAGGTTTCAACTAATGACATTGTAAAAGATGCAAGTTGTGATTTTGACCCAACTTCAACTATTACATTAACTGAAAGAATTTTACAGCCAGAGGAGTTTCAAGTAAACTTACAGCTTTGTGTAAAAGATTTTATTTCAGATTGGGAAGCTGCACAAATGGGTGTAGGTCCAATGGACAGAACTTTGCCTCCTAAATTTTCAGATTTCTTAATTGCTCATGCAGCAGATAAAGTAGCTCAGAAATTAGAGCAAAACATCTGGAATGGTACAAATGCAACAGCAGGAGAATTTGATGGTTTTAAAACTACACTACTTGCAGATTCAGATGTAGTTGATGTTTCTGGAACATCCTCTACAGCTTCAAATATTATTACAGAGCTTGGAAAAATTGCAGATGCAATCAGCTCTCAGGTCTATGGCAGCGAAGATTTGGTAATTTATCTTCCAAGCAATATGTATAGAAACTATATCCGAGCTTTAGGTGGATTTGGAGCATCAGGTTTAGGAGCTGCTGGTTATGAAAGCAGAGGAACAAACCAAGACATTCAGCCTACCTTCTTTGATGGTATCAAGGTTGTTAATGTAAGTGGTTTAGCAAGTGATACAGCAGTAGCTGCTCAGAAAAGCAACCTATTCTTTGGTACAGGTCTTTTATCAGACAACCAAGAAGTAAAGGTTATTGACATGAGAGACATTGATGGAAGCCAAAATGTACGAGTAGTAATGCGATTTACAGCAGGTATTCAGCATGGAATTGGTTCTGACATTGTATTATATTCATAATTTTAAAAATATAGATAGATGAGCACAACAATAACACATAGTAATGATGTTGAAAGACAAGTAGAAAAGTATCAAGACATTACCATTGGGGAAACTTACACAATGGCAGATAGTGGTAAGACTATTAAAGTCTCTGGTACAGGTGGAACAGTAACTCTACCAGCTCCAACAGAAGGATTTAACATTAAATTTGTAACAACAGGAGGACTAACTTCTGCTAATACTGTAATTGCAGGAGGAACTGCTGATGTAATGGAAGGTTCTATTATTGTAGCAGGAGCTGTAGTAGATGTAGATGCTGCTGACCAACTAAATTTTGTACATACTGCTGATAACTTAGGAGACTTTGTAGAGATTATCTCTGATGGGTCAAACTATTATGTATCAGGTAATGCACTTAATTCAGGAGGTATTACAGCAACAGGATAATTATAACAGGTAGCTGAAATGCTAACTAACTGAAAATCAATAAGTTATGGCTTGTACGCTTAGTATAGGAAGAAAAGTACCATGTAAAGATGTAGTAGGAGGAATTAAAGGAGTATACTTTTTTGACTTTGGTTCTATCACAGCAGCCTTTGATAGTACAGATACAGATGTAGTTGAGGATTTAGGTGTAGTTACTTGTTTTAATTATGAAGTAAAAGGCAACAGTAGTTTTGAGCAAACTATTACAAGTTCAAGAGAAAATGGAACAACTTTTTTTGAGCAAACTCTTAATTTGACTCTAACTAAATTGACTGTTCAGGACCATAAAGAGTTAAAACTTTTAACTTTTGGCAGACCCCATGTAGTTGTAGAAGATTATAATGGAAATGCTTTTATTATGGGTCTTGAGCATGGAGCAGATGTTTCTGGCGGGACTATAGTTACAGGAGCTGCTATGGGAGATTTAAGTGGTTATACACTTACTCTTACAGCACAAGAGCTAAAACCTGCTAACTTCTTAGAAGGAGCAACTTCTGCAAATCCATTTGCTGGAATGACTAATACTGTAACAATTACAGAAGGTACTAACACCTAATAAATCTTAGACCAATAAAGAGGGGAGGCATTTGTCTCCCTTTTTTTTTATAACAAAATCAAAACTCTTTTATTATATATATATGATTATTTTACAAGAGAGTGGTTCAGCTCAGAACATAGATTTTATTCCAAGAAGTTTTGTAAGTGGAGGTAGCTATGTAGTTACAATAGATGATGAGCAAACAGGTACAAACATACACAATGCTACTACTACAAGCATTTCAGAAGTTCTGTACTTTAACAGATATAATGCTACCTTTACTACAAAACAAGATAACTTTTATGTCTTAACAATTAAGTCAGGTAGTGATGTAGTATTCAAAGACAGAATATTCTGCACAAACCAGACTAATTACTCTATAAACAATGGAGAGTACCAACAGACAGAAAGTAATAATGATTTCATATTCGCATAAATGGAAAATGTACATTTAATAAACCTATCAAGCTACAATAGACCTGAGGTAGTTGAGGACAAGAAAAAAGATTATGTTGCTTATGGAGAAGATAACAACTACTATCAATACCTAATAGACAACTTTATAAACTCTACAACAAACAATGCTACAATAAATGGTATTTCTCAGCTTATTTATGGCAAAGGTATAGATGCTTTAGACAGTTCTACAAAGACAGAGGAGTATGCAGCACTTAAATCTATATTTAACAATGACTGCCTTAGAAAGATATGCTTAGATTTAAAACTATTAGGAGAGGCATCATTCCAAGTTATTTACCAAAACAACAGAGTAGTAAAAGCAGAACACTTTCCAAGACAAACTCTTAGACCTGAGAAGATGATAGATGGAGAAATAAGAGCTTACTACTATTCTCCTGATTGGGCGAATATGAAAAAGTCAGACAAGCCTGATAGAATTGCAGCTTTTGGTTTTGGTAATCAAACAGAACCAGAGATTAAAATAGTTAAGAGATATGTTTCAGGCTATGATTATGTATGTCCTCCTGACTATGCAGGTTCTTTAGCTTATGCAGAGCTTGAGAGTGAAATATCTGATTATCTTATTAATGATGTACAATGTGGTTTTAGTGGTACTAAGGTTATAAACTTTAACAATGGCGTACCTGAAAGAGAAAAACAGCTACAGGTAAAAAATGATGTAATGAGAAAGCTCACAGGGTCAATAGGAGAGAAGGTCATTGTAGCTTTTAACAATAATGCTGAGAGTAAAACTACTATTGATGATGTACCTTTAAATGATGCTCCTGCTCACTATGAGTATTTATCTTCTGAGGCAGCAAAGAAAATTATGGTAGGTCATAGAGTAACCTCACCTTTACTTTTAGGTATTAGAGATGACAACAATGGTCTTGGAAATAATGCAGATGAGATTAGAACAGCTTCTTTGCTGTTTCAAAACACTACTATTAGACCATATCAGGACCTTATAGTGGACTGTATGGACTCTATTCTTGCAGTTAATGATATTAGTCTAAAATTATATTTTGTTACGTTACAGCCTCTTGAATTTATTGATACAGAAAATGCAGTAACTAAAGAAGCTAAGGAAGAAGAAACAGGAGTAAAACTTGCAGCAGTTCCTACAGATGTAGCAGATGCACTTATAGACTTAGGAGAGGATGAAGATTTAGAAAATTGGGAGCTGGTAGATGAAAGAGAGGTAGATTATGACCAAGAGGAAACACTTGATAAAATGATAGGACTTGCTTCTACAGGAAGTGCAAGACCAAATGCTAAAAGTGAACAAGATAAAGATATAGGAGACCTTAGATTTAAAGTAAGGTATCAATATGCACCTCTTAGAAGTGATAGTGAAAGCAGAGACTTTTGTGTAAAAATGGCAAAAGCAGGTAAAATCTACAGAAAGGAAGATATTATCTCAATGGAAAATAAAGTAGTCAATGCAGGATGGGGTCCAAATGGAGCTAATACTTATTCTATTTGGTTTTACAAAGGCGGTGGGTCATGCAGACATTTTTGGATGAGGAAAACTTATATGGCTAAAGGAGTTAATCCAGATGCTAAAAATCCAAGAGCAGAGGTTTCAGTTAATGAAGCTAAAGCAGAAGGTTTAAAACCTGTAAAAAATGATTCAAAAGTAGCTAAAAGAACAAGAGACCAAGTAAACAGAGGTTTTTTACAACCAAAGAATTTTAAAACACCAAGAAGTAAAGGAGTATAGATATGGCAACAGGATTAATGATTTCAAGAAAAGATATAGTCAAGTTCACTTCTTTGAATGGTAACATTGACACAGATAAGTTTATACAATATATTCTTATAGCTCAAGAGACTCATATCCAAAACTATCTTGGTTCAAAACTATATGATAAAATAAAAGCAGATATTGAGGGTTCTTCTCTTGCAGGTGATTATTTGACATTAGTAAACACCTATATAAAACCTATGCTCTGTCATTGGGCACTTGTAGAGTTCCTTCCTTATGCAGCTTATACAATATCTAACAAAGGTATATTTAAGCACAACTCAGAAAATGCAATAAATGCTGATAAGAATGAAGTAGATTTTTTAATAGAGAAAGAAAGAAGCATAGCTCAGTATTATACAGACAGATTTGTAGACTTTATGAGTTTTGAAGCTCCAAGCAAATACCCTGAGTATTTTACCAATAGTAATGATGATGTTTTTCCTGACAAAAACAGTTATGGATTTTCTGGATGGGTACTGTAAAGAGTTATAAAAATAAAGATAAGAATATACAAAAGCTAAAAGAGTTTTTGAAAAAAGGATATATAACAAAAAAAGAAAAAAATTATTATTAATATATGGCAAATACAATAAATTGGGGTAAGGTATATTGTGAGATGGTAACCAACAGCTCTTGGGGAGATGAGGTTTATACCACAAATGCAATAAATGACCTATCAGCTCCAACCTGTTGGACTACATTTACAATAAGTGCAGACACAACATTGTTTAGAGCCGATAATATTGATTTAACAGCAGATATACAATTTATTTAATTATGGCAAAGACTAATGTAAATACAGGTAGTGGACCTAATGAAGGCGATGGAGACCCTTTAAGAACAGCTTTTACAAGCATAAATTCCAATACAGATGAGATATACTCCTTGTTTGGTAATGGTAGCACACTTGCAATAAGTGGAGATGCTACTGTATCAGCAGGAGCTTTAACTATTGCAAATGGTGCAGTTGAAAATGCTATGTTAGCAGATAATGCTGTGGACCATGATGAACTTGCAAATAGATATGCTAACAAAGTAGATAAAACAGATACAGGAAGTTTTAGTGTTGATTGCTCTGCTGGTAGTACATTTTTATGTACAGGTAATATAGGCACTTCTACAATAACTTTTAACAATATGAAACAAAATCAAGTTGTTGATTTAGTATTGTCAGGAACTTTATCAAGTGCAGCAATAACATTTGCAGGAGGTACAGGTTTAGGAAGCACTACTTTTAACAAAGTAGGAAGCACAAGTATAGATACAAGTGCAACAAATCATATTGTATTAGTTTGTATAAAAGAAGTTGATGGCTCATCAATTGTAAATTATACTGTAAATACTTTTGCAGCAGACTCAAATCCAGATTAATTATGAAAGCAAGACAGACAGACGGTAATATAGTAACGTATCCTCAACTACCTTCTACATGGAATGGTAAAAAAGGACATTATATAAACTTTAGAAATGTAGATAAAAAGACATTAGAGTCAGAGGGTTTTTATGATGTAGTACAGCCTACTTATAATCCACAAACCCAAAACATAGGTGGTATAGAGTGGGATAAAAAAAATAAAGTATTTACTCGCAAGGTAACTGACATTGATTTTTCTACAACCTATGAGGTAATGGAGGAAAAAGATGGAGAGTTAGTTGGTACAGGAGAGTTTAAAAATACCTATGATGTAGCAGAAAAGAAAACAGAATTAATTAAAGACTTAAAATCAAAAGCTAATAAATTATTATCACCAACAGATTGGCAAGTAATTAGAAAAGCAGAAAGAGATATAGCTATTGATGATGATGTAAAAGCAGAAAGAGCAAAAATATTAGCAGAGTATGATAAAAAGAAAAAAGAGGTAAATGCTAAAAAGAAATATGAAAGTCTTTTAAGTTATGATACTACTTTTTTCCCTTCAAAACTTGATTAATGAGTTTAGGTAAAAGATTATTTACAGGAGGTCTTGGAGTTTGTACAACTGAAACTACTGACAAATTTGGAGATTCAAGTGGTGTAGCATTATATTCTATGGACTATGGTGCTTCTGATGCAAGTGGTAGTTATGATGCTACACCTGTTGATGTAGATTTTGGAGTAAGCGGTAAAACACTCTTCGGTGCAAGATTTAATGGTTCTACTTCTTATATAGATTTACCAGTAAATACTTCTTTAACAAAAGCAAATGATTTTACTTGGTCTTTGTGGTTTAACTTAAGAAGTACAACGTTAAATGATAATCAAGTATTATTTGCCAACAACAGTACAAGTACTGCAAGATACTTTGTTATGTTAAATAACTCAACTCTTGGAAGTATTAGGTTTTTTGGTCAAGGGGTTACTGATGAACATTCAGCAGCAGGTTTGGTTACAGCAGGTACTTGGTTTCATTTAGCTGTAAGTAAATCATCTACAGCAGGACTCGTAGTATATTTAAATGGTGTAGCTGTAATAACTCAGACAGGTCATACTGCTGATTACACAAACGGATCTCAAGCTAACAGCAAAAATGTTTTAGGAGGTTATTACGTACTTAATGCTCTTACTTCTTCTTTTGCTTTAAAGGGGAAAATAGACCAAGTAAGAATATTCTCTAAAGCATTATCAAGTAGTGAAGTATCTACTTTGTACAATAGTGGAAACGGAGAAACCGCTTGTGTACATACAGCTACAACAACTGATATAAATTTCCCAACTACAAACCTTGCTTATTACAAATTAGACAATTCAGCAGAGGATAGTCATGGAAATACTTATGATGGAACTGAGGGAAATATAGAGTACAGGTTTGGAGTGTATGGTCAAGCAGCTAAATTTAATGGAAGCAGTAGTTTTTTCAATACTAATTTTACAATTCCTTCTTCTTCTACATTTTCTATTTCTTGGTGGATGAATGCAAGTCCTTCAGGTGGTGGAAGTGATAATGATTACATAATGGCTGATGTAGATAGCTCAGGACTTAATGACACTTTTAATATATATTTAAATGGAAGTAGTATTGGCTTTTTTGGTACAGGATATAATAGTGGCGGTGGTGTTGTAAGTAATTGTACAGGGGATTATATGCATTTTGTGATGGTTCTTGATGGCACAACTTTACGTTTTTATAAAAATGGAAGTCAAGCACATACTATGTCAATTACTGCAAGGTCAGCAGCAGGTACAAATACTTTAGTACTTGGCAGATATGGTCATTTTAGCGGTAGTACAGCATTCAATTTAACTGGTAAAATAGACCAAGTAAGGATATTTGGAGATGCTCTTACAGCAAGTCAAGTAACTCAACTATTTGCAGAAAAAGGTGAAACAGATACATCTAACTTTAAAACGGTGCTTTATGAGGGCACTGCTGCAAATCAATACATTTCTAATGTAGGTATAGACTTAGAAACAAGCGGAGGATTAGTTTGGATAAAAAATAGAAGCAGTTCAAGTAATTATTTTCACGCACTTATTGATTCGGTAAGAGGTGTAGGAAAGGTTTTAAGTAGTAATACTGATACTGTTGATGCCACAACTTACACAGACCAATTAACAAGTTTAGAAGCTAATGGTTTCTTTGTTGGGAATAATAGTAGCGGAGGAAATTATGTTAATTTAAGCGGTGATGATTACGTAGCATGGAACTGGCTTGGCGGTGGTGCAGCAGTTAATATTGGAGTAAATTCAATTACAGGTTCTACTCCATCTATTGCTTCAGATGTTAGTGCAAATACTGCTGCAGGGTTTAGTATTGCAAAAGTTACTTTTAATACAACCAGTCCTCAAACAGTGGCACACGGACTTTCATCCGCACCTGAATGGATAATTAGTAAAAGAACATCCACAACAAGTGATTGGAATTGCTATCATAAATTTATAGATTCAAGCTCTCCTGCTGATTTTTTAATAAAACTTAATTCATCAGATGGAAGGTCAGACAATTCTATTTATTGGAATGATACTGTTCCTACAAGTTCTGTTTTTACAACAGGCTCAATATATGACCAAGACGAAACAGTTATATTTTATTGTTGGCACTCTGTGAGCGGCTATAGTAAAATAGGCACTTATGAAGGTAATGGTACAACTGACAATAAAATATTCACAACTGATGATGGTACATCAACAGGCTCAAATGGATTCAAGCCAAGTTTTGTGATGCTTAAAAATGTAGACAGAGATAATACAAGGTGGATTATGATGGATACTGCAAGAGACCCAGTAAATACTGCTTATCACGTTTTAGCGGCAAATATTGCTAATGCAGAAAGCGATTCTCTATCTTTTTGGTTAATGGATTTTGAAAGTGATGGTTTTAGACTAAAGTATGGTGCTGATAATGAATTTAACAAAAGTGGCGATACATTTATATTTTTGGCATTTAAATAAATGAGATGGATGATGGTATGAAAATATTTAGTTTATATGCTGCAAATTTATTTGCATTAGCATTTAGTGTAAGTGAAATAAACTCAATACTACAAATGCTTGTAATGGCAGCGACCTTAACATTCACAATAATACAAATATATAAAACCCTAAAGAAATGAAAATTACAAATGGTGCTGCAAAAGATATAAGACATTTCGCAGGAAGCCTGCTTGTGTTCTTTTTAGTTATTATTATACTTTTTTATCTAACAAAGTATTCAATACCTAATGAAAACGCACAGATAGTAAACACTTTGATAGGTATGATAGCAGCAAGTATTGCTATGGTAATAGCCAGTATTACAGGCAGAAACCCTGATGACCTTGAAGCTGCTAAGAAGAAAATCAGTAATTTAGAGATGAAAATAGAAATGCTTGTAAGTGCTAAGGATATGCTTGAAGGTATGCTTATAAAACTACAAGATGATACAATAGATAGATTACTACTTAATAAAACACTTGCATATGATGACTGCAAGTCAGGAAAGTGCGGGTGTAAAAACAAATGCAGTAATGAGTCTTAAATATTTTAATTATGAAGAATTTGACTCTCCAGATCTGCCTAACTCTGGTTCTACTAATATGGATAGGGATTTCCTTTCAATGCTCGATAGTGCGAGGGGGATTGCTGGTATACCCTTCAAAATATCTTCTGGATACAGAACAAATGAATACAATCAATCGCTTAGTGCAAGAGGATATTCAGCGAGTCCAAACTCAAGCCATCTTAAAGGAGAGGCAGCAGATATTGTCTGCAAAAGCTCAGCAGATAGATGGACTATCCTTACAGCCTTACAAGAAGCTGGATTTAAAAGAATTGGCATTGCCTCCTCATTTATCCATGTGGACTCAAGCGATTTATGGAAAGCCTCCCCTGTTATATGGACCTATTAAAACTGACACAGTAGGAAGTACTATAAATGAGTAAAAAGAAATTTAAAGATACAGCAGTAGGTTCTTTTTTACTGCAAAAAATACCAAAGGTAGTTGGTGCAATAGCAGAAGATACACCTGTTGGAAATGTAATACAGGCAATTATTGGTGGCTCAGATATGAGTGAAAACGATAAACAAATTGCCTTAGAGAAGTTAAAATTAGAACGTTCAGAAATGGATGGTGTTACACGCAGATGGGTTGCAGATGCAAGATCTGGAACTTGGTTAGCAAGTAATGTAAGACCTTTAGTTTTAGTTTTTTTAACTACAAGTTATGTAGTTGGTTGGTATTTAGGTTACCCATTAGATGAAATAACAGGATTGCTTACAATAGTCATTGGTGGTTATTTTGGTAGTAGAGGAGTAGAAAAAGTATTTGGTAATAACAAACATAGATGATTTGTCCACATTGTGTATTAGTGGTTTTAACTTTAATTTATTTTACTTTTAGGTAATGGCAAAACAAGCTACCTTTGTATATAGAGTTAAAAAAAAGATAAAAAGAAAGGGTAGACATTCTAAAAAAGCATCTCTACATAAAAATTCAAAGACCTATAAGAAGCTCTATAGAGGGCAAGGCAAATAATTTTTAGAAATTATGAACAATATTTTACATCTTAAAAAAATTCCTTCTAACTTTGGTGGGTTAGTGGGATATATGTCTAACTTAATAATTAATTATAAAATGGAAGATACCACTATCAGAGACTTATCTGACAAAATCATCAAAGATTTTGGCAAAACAATTAAAGAAAAAACAGATATTTTGTTAATGCTTGATGCTACAATGTACACTAATCTGGGAATTGATTCAAGCAAGGGAGAAAAGAATAAAGTAAAATCTGATAGTAAGTATATTTATAAACAAATAAAAAGTATTGATGAGCCTTTAGGTAAGTCTCTACTTTTTCAGATGGATGCGTAAAGTAACAAGAAGTAAACTAATAAAAAAGCTGGATAGAATTTTTAGCGAGTACATAAGAAAGAGAGATGCTGATAAAAATGGATTTGCTAAATGTATTTCATGTAATAAAATACTACATTGGAAAGAAATGGATGCAGGACATTTTAGGTCAAGAAAGTATATGTCTACTCGCTATGATGAACAAAATGTTTACAGTCAATGTAGGTACTGCAACAGATACAATCAGGGCAGTATATATGAATACTCAAGAGCTTTAGGTGTAGAGTTATCAGAAAAACTTTACATCAAAAGTCAAGAAACAAAAAAACAC
>Ga0209348_1000894_pt1 | contig 15030 bp, 3 predicted proteins | sample ETNvirenome_2_30_FD_184065 | JGI IMG/M metagenome (GOLD analysis project Ga0209348, IMG submission 184065) | Marine viral communities from the Pacific Ocean - ETNP_2_30 (SPAdes) (version 2) | ecosystem: Environmental > Aquatic > Marine > Oceanic | place: Pacific Ocean | collected 2013-06-22 | reverse complement strand
AGAATTGGGATGAAATGAGTGAACATCTCATATTAGATGTCTACGATGGGTATTTTGATGACTTAAATAGTCCAAATTTCCTTCGTGACATCTTCACTCGTGCAATTTTGAAGTCAGAGATGACAATATTGAACGAATATACACATAAATTCAGTCCATGTGGTGTTACATGTCTTTTTGCACTCGCTGAAAGTCATGTTTCTTGTCATACTTGGCCTGAAATGGGTCGCATGAACGCAGATTTCTTCACTTGCGGCGAAAAAGACCCAAGAATTTGTGCTAAATATATTATTAACGCTTTAGAATCAGAAAAATATCGAATTCGAGTCGTAAAAAGATAAAAAAAGCGGTATAAATAAAAACAGGAAACTTTTTGTGTAAATAGTGGCTTCTAGGGCATTCAAAGATATCAACTTATCCTTCAAACGTCATCCTGTGACGAATGATGTAGTGACAATTTCTAATGAAGATGCGATTAAAAGGTCTGTAAAGAATATAGTTTTTACAATTCTTGGTGAAAAACCATTTGATCCCTTTTTTGGTTCAGTAATTAACGAATCTTTGTTTGATTTAAATACTAATTTGAGTGAAATACGAATTTCAGATGAAATTAAGTCATCTTTGCTTAATTATGAACCAAGAATTGACAATGTTACTGTATATGTGACGGTATCGGCAGATTCAAATGAAATGAATTGCACAGTTCAATATGATATTGTTGGTATTCCCGCTCCAACACAAGAAGTAGACGTTCTCCTTTTCCCAGCTAGAGTATAATGGCTTTCGGTCAATACGTTAATTTAGATTTCGATCAAATCAAGATCTCCATCAGAGATTATCTGAAGGCGAATACAAATTTTACTGATTATGATTTTGAAGGATCGAACCTTTCAATAATTATTGACGCATTAGCATATAATACATACACGACTGCTTATAATACGAATATGGCAGCAAATGAGTGTTTTCTTGATTCCGCTACACTTCGAGAAAACGTTGTTGCACTTGCCAGAAACATTGGTTATGTTCCAAGATCTCGTAGATCATCAAGAGCAAGAATATCTTTTACTGTAAGTGGTCTTACAGAGACTGCAACATTAACATTGAACTCTGGAATCATTTGTAATGGTTCTGGAGAAAACTCAAACTACATTTTCTGTATTCCAGAGGATATCACAGTTTCAGTTACAAATGGAGTTGCTGAGTTTAATAATATTGAAATTTTTGAAGGAAATTTCGTATCACAAAACTTTACAGTCGATACTTCTTTGTTTAATCAAAGATATATTCTTGAAAATTCATTTGTTGACACCTCAACAATCAAAGTCAAAGTTAAACCATCAGAAACATCAACTGCAATTGTTAACTACAAACAAATTGACAACATAATTGGAATCACATCAACATCTTCTTCATACTTATTACAAGAAATTGAAGATGAAAGGTATGAATTAATTTTTGGTGATAATGTAATCGGTAAAAAGTTATCAAATGGTAATTTTATCACAGCTTCATACATTGTAAGTGACGGAAAAGATGGAAATGGTGCTTCTGAGTTTAGTTTTGTAGGAAATATTACAAATCAAGACGGTGCTGCGATTAATCCAGACACTATTTCGTTAGTTACCACGGAAGAGAAGTCAAGAGATGGTGATGATATTGAATCTATCTCTTCAATTAAGTATTATGCACCTCGAATCTACTCATCTCAGTATCGTGCAGTTACGGCATCCGATTTTGAGTCAGTTTTAGCGTATATTTACCCAAATGTTGAGTCTGTAACTGCTTATGGTGGTGAAGAACTCAGTCCACCTCGTTTTGGTCGGGTTTTTATCTCTGTAAAACCCCGAAATGGTGATTTTTTATCTGATCAAACAAAAAGAGACTTAATTCAAAAGTTAAAAAGTTACGCAGTCGCTGGAATTGTTCCAGAATTCATAGATTTGAAATATTTGTATGTTGAAATACAAACATCTGCATATTATAATACAAATTTAAGTAATGATCCAGATAATTTAAAAACTAGCATTTCAAACGCACTTACACAATACTCTAGATCAATCGATGTCAATAAATTTGGTGGTAGATTTAAGTATAGTAAGGCAGTAACTCTAATTGATTCTGTTGATTCGTCAATTACGTCAAATATCACTAGAGTCTTAATTAGAAGAAACTTAATAGCAGAAATTAGTAAGTTTGCTCAATATGAAGTGTGTTTTGGAAACATGTTCCATGTTCAAGAGAAATCTTACAATGTTGTTTCGACTGGATTTAGAATTCAAGGTGTTGCTGGAACTGTTTATCTTGCTGATGAGTCAATTGATCGAGATAAAGGTCGAATTTTCTTCTTTACATACACAGAGGGGGGAACTCCTGTTGTAATTAAGAAAAATGCAGGGACAGTTGATTATATGCATGGTGAAATACTTATAGATACTGTAAATATACTTTCAACAGTAATTGCAAACAACGTTATTGAAATTCAAGCAATTCCTCATTCAAATGACGTAGTTGGACTGAATGATTTATATGTTAAATTTGATATGTCAAATACAAACATTAAAGTTGTTCAAGATCTAATCGCATCAGGTGAAAATACATCTGGATCAAGATTTGTTCATGTTCACAGTTACTATACACCAACTTATACCAGAAATTCAAGTTCTCCAGTGTCAACTACCGATTCAGTTCTTCCATCAACTGCTTCTTCAACAACGACAACAACTTCGTCAGGTACGACATATACTTCGGCCATGACAACTTCAACAACAACATCTACTCCATCTACATCAAGTGGTGGATCTAGTTCTGGCGGCGGATATTAATGATAGATACCTCAATTCAAAGAGTCGAAATCAATCAGGTAATTGAAAACCAGTTACCTGAGTTTGTTCAGGCTGAAAGTCCACTTTTTGTGGATTTTATGAAACAATACTATATTTCCCAAGAGTATCAGGGTGGATCAATTAATATTGCTGAAAATCTTGACAGATATACTAAATTACAAACATATGTAGGTGCTGCACTTACAGAATACACTGGATTATCAACAAACACAGAGTCATATTCAGATACAATCTTTGTAGATTCTACAAAAGGTTATCCAAGTAAGTATGGATTGCTTAAAATAGATGATGAGATCATTACATACACAGGCATCGGAACAACGTCCTTTACAGGGTGTGTGAGAGGGTTTAGTGGTGTTGATGCAATGGATCAGCCTACTCGCCCTGATTTGTTATCTTTTAATACAAGCACTGGTGTTGCACATACTGGTGGAACAAAAGTTTTTAATTTATCAAATCTTTTCATTCGTGATTTCTTTAAAAAACTTAAAACTACCTTTGCAAGTGGATTTGAACAGAGAAAATTTGATAGTGATTTAGATCAAGTTAAGTTTATTCGACAAATTAAAGATTTTTATAGGACAAAAGGAACAGATGAGTCATATAAAATTTTATTTCGAGCTTTATATGGTGAAGAAGTTAATATTATTAAACCATCTGAGTTTTTAATCAAACCTTCAGATGCAGATTATGGATTTGCACAAGATTTTGTAGTTAAAGCAATTACAGGAGACCCAAGAAATTTAAAAGGATCAACACTTTTCCAAGATTTAGATGAGAATGATAAAACTATCCTTGGTGCTTCTGGTGCGATATCTGATGTAAAAGATTTTGTTGTTGATGGAGATCATTATTATCAGATAAGTATATCAAAAGATTCAATAGAAGGTCATTTTAAAGTTCCAGGCAGAACTCGTATCACCGATCCAATTTCGATTGGTTCAACTGTGATGACAGTTGATACTACAGTTGGATTCCCTACAAGCGGTTCATTGTCATTACCAACTGCTGTTTCTGCTGGTGTTGTAACTTATACGAGTAAAACCGCAAATCAATTCTTAGGAATATCCTCAGCCGTAGATACTCAGAGTATTGGTGATGATGTTAGATATAACAATGTCGCTTATGGTTATTCATTCGCAAGTGGAACAAATAAGATCAAGGTTTTAATTACTGGTGTTTTAAAAGATTTTCCAATTCCAAAAGAAACTTATTACTTTAACAAGGGAGATAAAGTTAGAGTTGGTACTTTTGGTATTAACAAAAGTTCTGAGGACTCTAATTTTGGATCTTGGGTTTATAATACAACTGTAAAACAAACTCCAAAGACTGTTACTAAGGTATCATCAAGTAGTTTTAATATTGTTACTCAATCAGATCATAAGTTATTAGAAGAAGATTCGGTTGAGGTTTTAGATGCTAATTCAAATGTAATTGGATTAGGTCGTGTTCTTAGTACAATTAACAGTTCTACTTTAATACTGGGTGATTTGCCTGGCGTTAATGAATTTACCATCGCATTTATAAGAAGAAAAACAAAAAGAGGTAATAGTTCACTTCATGATAATATTACAAAATACACTGTTGATGTTCAAAATGTTTATGAAGAATCGGATGATAGAATGTATGTCGCTTCCCCATCATTACCAAGTTTAGGTAATGAACCTATAGTAGCGCCAGATCGGTCTATAACGTGGACTGGCGCCACTGGCGGAGACGTTATACAGTTGATACAGGTTACAGAGGGTGCTGCTGATCATGGATTCTATTCTGGAGAAGTAGTCACATATAATGTTATCAGTGGTTTCTTAGGACAATTGATTGATGGAAATAATTACTTCATAAGTCGTGTAGATTCTAATAACATTCGTCTTGCAAACTCTCTACCTGATTTGATTAATGGAAACTTTGTAAACGCAACAGGAACAGGAACTTTTAAAATATCCGTTCCAGAATTGGCAAACAAAAAATTAGATCATCAAAAATTATTAAAAAGAATTCCGTTAACTCCTTCATTTGACGGAAACCAGTATCAAACTATACCAGGCACCACTGGAATATTGGTAAATGGAACTGAAATATCTAATTATAAATCAGGTGATGTTATTCAATTCGGTGGTGTAGAATCAATTGATGTATTAGGAGGAGGATCTGGATATGATATTATTAATCCACCAAAAGTTACTGTTGAAAGTTTAGCTGGTGCTGGAGTAAGTGCTACACCTGTCATAAAAGGTCAAATTGATAGAATTGATATCGTAGATCCAGGCTTTGATTATACTGAACCTCCAGTTATTCAAATCACAGGTGGTAACGGTAAAAATGCAGTTTTAAGATCAAGACTAAGACAGATAGATCACTTTATTGACTTTGACGCATCTTCAACTGGTAACGCAATCAGTATTTCAGAGGATACCATTGGATTTGGAACATTTCATAAGTTCCGTGATGGAGAAGCTGTAATTTATAAAACATTCAATACAGGTGCGATTGGTATTGCAAGTGCTGGAATTACAACAACTGCAATACAAGAAACTCCAGATCAAAGACTTGTTGATGAATCTATCTATTTTGTATCGAGAGTAAATGCATCAACAGTTAAACTAGCAAATACAAAAAATGATGCTTTAACAAAATCAAATTTAATTAATATCACAGGTTTTGCAGATGGAGCTCAAAGACTTCAAAGTTTAAATAAAAAATTAGTTTTAGGTGATGTTATTGTAGAAAATCCTGGCGAAGGATTTGAAAATAAGAGGAGATTAATTCCTACAGCTGGTATTAATACATATTCTGATTATATTGAATATACAAATCATGGATTTGAAGATGGTGAAATAATTAGATACTCAAATAACGAAATTAGAATCGGTGGTTTAGATACTGATCAAGATTATTATGTTTTAAAGATAAATGATAGTCAATTTAGATTGGCATCTGCTGGCATTGGAACTACTTTATCAAATGCAAATTATTTAACTAAACAGTTTGTTGGACTTACATCTGTAGGATCAGGAGAACACATATTTAACTATCCACCAATTCAAGTTTCTGTAAAAGGTGTCATAGGTATTAATACATCTGGTGGTGAAGGTGAAGACTATAATGCAATCATAAATCCCATTGTAAGGGGTTCTATTACCTCTGTAAACGTTGAAAAGGCGGGAATAGGTTATGGTGCATCCACAACATTTAATTTCAGTATTCCTCCATCTGTAAGAGTTTCTTCTGGATCTTCATCAGAATACAAGGCTATTGTTACAAATGGAAAAATACAATCCGTAATTGTAACTCGTTCTGGTGGTGAATATACATCTACTCCAGATTTAACGATCTTGGGAGATGGTGTAGGCGCAAAATTAGTATCATCAATTAAAAATGGAAGAGTTGATTCTGTTACAGTTAAAAATGGAGGAGTTGGATATACTACATCTTTAGTTGGAGTTCAAGAAAATTTGCCTGGCACAGGAGCTGTATTCTTACCAAAAATTAGATCTTGGTCAGTTAATAATGTTAAACGATATGAGGATATATTTTATGATGATGATGGATTCTTGAGTCGTGGTGATAATGATGAGGGTATTAAGTTTACATCATTCTACGCACCAAGAGGTCTTAGAAAAATATTAAAATCAAAAAATAGTGATGGAACTATTGATTATGCTTCAAATGACTTAAATATTTTAAACAACGCAGAGCAAGTATCTCTTAATCACTCACCTATCTTAGGATGGGCCTATGACGGAAATCCAATTTATGGCCCGTATGGATATGATCGTAAAGACGGTGGTGCTGTTAGAATTATGAGATCAAGTTACTCTCTTAAAACATCAAGAGAGAATGGCCCTCCAATATCAACATTCCCACTTGGATTTTTTATTGAAGATTATGAGTATCTCGCAAATGGTGATCTTGATGAAAATAATGGAAGATATTGTATTACACCTGATTATCCAAAGGGGACTTATGCTTACTTTGCAACAATTAATCCAAATGAAAACGAAACAAGTGGAACATTTAAAAATTTCCGATCTCCAGCTTTCCCATATTTAATTGGTGTTAATTTTGCTGCAAAACCTGATGATTGGAATTTTGTAGAAACAAATAATCAAAATATTGATCTGAATACTTTAAATCTTAGAAGAAATACTAATCCATACAAACTTGATGCTGCTGGATCAGAGTATGAAGGAATATTTGATAGTAGAAAGAAAGTACTACAAGAAATTGAAGTTAACTTTGCATCTTCTGGTAAAATTAATAAATATGAGATTGAAAGTGCTGGATCTGGTTATAAAGTTAACGAAAAATTAAATATTAAAAATTTAGATGATGGAAGTGGTTTATCAGCAAAAATATCAGTAATTGATGGAAAAGAAATAGTATCGATTGCATCTACAGTAGTAAAAGTTGAAAATGTTATTTTTAATTATGACAACCGCACTGGAAATGTAATAGGTCTTTCATCACAACCTCACGGATTATTTGTTGGTGATGTTATCAACGTATCTGGTTTATCTACAGATACACTTAGAAGACTTGATGGTCAGCATCGAATCGGATTTAGCACATCAAGATTCCTTTTAAATGTTGGTCTTGGAACTACAGGTGCTACAGGAATCGTTACCAGTATTGATATAACAGGTGATTTAAGTGCTCGAAACATTAGTGCAAATGATGTTTTAGGAATATCAACTGAGAGAATGTTAGTATTGAATGTTGATAATGTAAACGGAAAAGTAAGAGTTCAAAGAGAGTTCGATGGAGTTCTTGGCACAGCTCACAGTGCTGGAAATGTTATCACTTCCTTGAATAGAACAATTAGTTTTAATATTGGAATAAACACTGATATCATAACAAACGTTAATATTCCACGTTACTTTAATCCAGTTGAAAGTGTTTCACTTGGTTCAACTGCTGGAGTTGGAGTTGGTAACACTGTTGTATATACATATCAAGTTTCTGGAAATGGAATCAGTTCAACCTTTGTTCCTACTCAACAAATTTTCTTACAACAACATGGATTCAAGACAGGTGAAAAACTTTTATATTCAAATGGTGATGGAACATCATTAAATGTTTATAATGGTATTTCAACTTTTGCACTTCCAAACAACTCTCCAGTTTTTGCTATCAATGAGGGTAGAAATTTCTTAGGAATATCAACTAATCCGTTAGGCATTGGATCAACAGGATCAATAACTGGTATTGGATCAACAGCTTATCAACTCTTCTTTAGTAGTCATGGAGCTGGTGTGAAACATAGTTTCAAACCTCAAAGGGAAGAGATTACTGGTTTTGTTGAAAAAGTTGTGGGAACAGTAATTTGTAAAGAAAATCATAATCTACTACAAAACGATTCAGTATCCATATCTTTAACTCCAGGCATATCAACTTCATTTAATGTTGAATATGATGATCTAACAAAGAGAACAATTATAAATTCAAAATCCTTTGGTTCATCTAGTGTTAATACAACCACATCTGTAATTACTTTAAATGATCATAGATTCCATACTGGCGATAAAATCATTTATAAATCAACAGATCCAGCTACACCATTAGTTAATAATGATGTTTATTTTGTAGTTAGAATCGACGATAATTCATTCAAATTAAGTGAAACTAATTTTAAATCTAAAAAATTAATACCAGACACAATTACTATTACAGATGCTGGTGATGATCACACTGTAGCATTAATCAATCCACAACTTAATTTGACAAGAGGATATAAAGTTGGATTCGCTGTATCTGATACGTCTCTTACACAAGAGGTATCTGGAAAGAAAACACAAATTTTTGATTTTAATTTCTTCAGAGATCCTAACTTTACTAATCCATATTATAATAATTCTGAGGATGGTGGATTCCAAGTTGTTGGTGTTGGAACAGTAGGAGTTACAACCACTGCTAGAGTTGATTTGTCTCTAACAGAGAATACTCCAGAAGAATTATTTTATAAGTTAACTCCAATTAATTTGAACATTGATGCTGATGATAAAAGAAATTCAGTGGTTGACAGAGATATAATTAACTTCTCAACATTAAAAATAACAGACAGTGAATATAATGGAACTTACAATATAACTGGAATCGGAAGCACGACTTTTACATTTAATCTCCCAAGACAACCAGAAAAAGATGGATATACAAAAAATGAAGCTGTAACGTTAAAGTATTCAACTTCATCTACAACTGCATCTGGCCCAATTAACAAGATTCAATTTATTTCAAAAGGTAGAAACTATAGAACAATACCTGTTGTGACTTCAATCGCATCAACTCAAGGTGTTGGTGGAATTGTAAGATTTAACAGCACAGAGACAGGTAGTTTAAAGAGATATACCACCAAGAATATTGGATTTGATTATTCAGCTGACAAAACAATTCAACCATCAGTTCAATTACCACAAATTATAAGATTAGACAGATTATCCACAATTGCTAATATTGGAATAAGTTCTGGTGGTAAAAATTACTTAGAACCTCCAAGAATTATTGTGATTGATAGAGTTACTGGGCAAGTAAACACGGATATTATTACAGTTTCAGAATTACAGGGAACATCTGTCTCTAAGGTGACAATACTTAGAAATACAAACTCTTTATATGATACAAATCCAAAGATAGTTGCAACCAATAATACTAATGGTATTAAAGTTAAGAATTTATCTTACACTGCACCTGTTGTAACTTTAACCTTAGAAGGTGAATTCAATACTACAACATATCCATTTGCGATAGGTGATCCACTATACGTTGAAAATATTGGAATTGGATCAACAGGAAGTGGATTTAATTCTTCAGATTATAACTATGAATCATTCGTAATCACTGGCGTGAATACAAATCCAGGCGGAGGAAATGCAACTGTTTCATATAATTTAGATTCATCTGTTACAAATCCAGGCATCTTCAGTGGCCCATCATCCTCTGGTAGAGCAATACCTTTTCAAGATATTGCACAATTCAATATAGGTATCAAACCAAATCAATTTAGTGTTGGTGAGATTGTAAGCACTGGTGACAAGTCTGGAACTGTTGTTGCTTGGAATGAAGATAATAAGTATCTTAAAGTTCTTTCTAATGATAGTTTTGACATCGGAGAGTCAATTAATGGACAATCCTCTAAGTCAGTTGCATTCATTACTCAAATAAACCGTTTTACTTCAAATTATGAAATAGATTCAAACTCTGAAGTGAGAAGTGGATTTAGAAGAGAAACTGGTAAATTAAATACAGAACTACAAAAAATACAGGATAGTGATTACTATCAAAACTTCTCATACTCTTTGAATAGCCCTGTTCAGTATGAAACTTGGAAAGATCCTGTCAATAGTTTAACTCACGTCGTTGGATTTAAGAATTTTGCTGATATGAGCATCGTATCAATGGCTTCGACTGATGATAAAAACCGTAGAAATGCATCTGTTGGAGTATCAAGTTCTGTCGCTGTTGTTGTTAGTGATTTGGTAAGTGAAAAGGAATCTCTTCATAATTCATATGATTTTGACTTAGTTACAGAAAATTCAAAAAACATTGGTGGATTATTTGCATCTGATGAAATTAATTTTGCTAATAAAATTCTTACAGATTATATTGAATCAAGAACAAATAGAGTGATTCCAATTGACAGTGTAAGTTCTGAGTTTAATGATCTACCTCGTGCGACTGCGTTTTCAGATATATTCAGTTTTAACATAAACGAAGTTGATGGGGTTAAGTTCTATGTAATGCTTTTTGATACTAGATTTTCAGGTGAGAAAGAAATAATTCAGGTTAATCTACTTCATGATGGTTCTACTGGTTATATGATGAAGTTTGGTCGTGTTGAAACTGCGATTGATCTTGGAGATTTTGACTTTGCAGTCTCAGGAGTTAATGGTAGTTTAAGATTCCTTCCAGCAAAAACAAAGTTTAATAACTATGCATTGAGATTATTTGCAGTTGAAACATTTAAAAATACTGATTCTACAGGTATCAGCACACTATCACTTGGAACAGGATATGACATTATTTCTACCTCATCTGGTATTGGATCTACAGATCCATCTCCAGTTCAAGTTGTGGGATTTGGAACTACCGCAATTACCACTAGTAAATTATTCATACAAACACAAGAACTAGGTGGTCAAGAAAGAACTCAGTTAAATGAGTTAGTTGTATTGAACGATAGCGAAGAAGTATATCTCTTAGATTATGCACAGATGACAAATGATAACCTTTCAGCAACAGATTCTCCAAGTGTGGGATTAGGAACATTTGGTGCAGACGTGAGATCTGGTATTACAAGTGTTTATTTCACACCTGTAACTGGTGTTGGTGTCACAATGAGAGTTCATCAGGTTGCGATTGGAGGAACTGCATCTGGTATTGGAAGCACAACTATATCACTTACTGAAGTATTAACTACAACAACTAACATCGCATCAACAGGAACTCCACAACCAACAAGAATTAGTGGAATTAATTCCAACACATATACTGCCTTTGATGCATTAATTGAGATACACGACACAACAAATGATCGATATGCTGTGACTCAAGTAACAGCAATTCATGATACTATTACTCCTTACTTTACTGAGTTTGGATACATGGATAATTTCTCTAACAACAGTGCTGGTATTGGAACTGTTGGTGTTGGGTATTCGTCTGCTACTGGTGGAGACATTGAGCTTCGTTTAACACCTCCAGCAAATACAGCAGTTACAACAAAAGTTTTTCAATACAACTTTAATGAAACTGGAACAGGTGGTGTTGGATTAGTTACATTTACAGATTCTAGATTAAAGTCTGCTGAGGGATCATATACTGGAACTGATAATGATATTAAATTCTCCTTTAATTTAAAACACACAGGTGATTCAATATTCCATAAAACATTTGACTCTGAGGATGCAGCTGTAGTTGATGTTACAAACAATACATTCATAGTTAATAATCATTTCTTCCAGACTGGTGAAGAAATAACATACAATCCAATTGGTTCTGGAACCACTATGAACATTGGAATCGCAGCAACAGCTATTAGCGGAATTGGTGTTACTACTAAAATGCCTTCCACAGTGTTTGCAGTTAAGATTGCAGAAAACAAATTTAAAGTTGCCAGAACTGCAACAGAGGCACTTCAGACTGTTCCTAAAGTTCTTGATCTCACATCAGTTGGTATTGGAACTACTCAGTCATTTACTGCAAAGAATCTTAACTCTAAAGTATTAGTTACTCTTGATAATAATATTCAGAGTCCAGTTATACAATCACCCATAGAATCAAAATTATCATTTGATGCAGCTACAACAACTGACTTTGTTACACTAACAGGTATATCATCATTCTTCTCAGGTGATGTTATTAAAGTAAATAATGAGTTTATGAAGATTGATACTGTTGGTATTGGTTCAACTAACAGAATGCTTGTGAGAAGAGGTCAACTAAATTCTGCTTTGGCAAATCATAGTGCTGGTGATACTGTTATTAAATTCTTAGGTAATTATCAAATAGTTAAAGACACAATTAACTTTACAGATCCACCAAAGGGTGAAAAGGGCCCATCTGGTTTAACAACATCCAACACTTTTGTAGGACGTGTATTCACACATACTGGTGTTCCTGGCGGAACTCAAGAAACATATGCAAATAATTTTGTGTTTGATACTGTTGAAGATCAGTTTACAGGTATTTCAACTAACTTCATTCTTAAATCTAACAAACAGAATGTAACTGGATTCGCAACAAATACAGGTGCAATTCTTCTAAATGAAATATTCCAAAATCCAGGCGATGATTATAACATAGTTGAAACTGCTGGTATTACATCTGTAAGTTTCACAGGTGTTGGAGTTACAAATAATTATGATGTAAACGTGTCATCAGTGCCTAGAGGTGGTATTATTGTTTCTGTTGGTGAGACTACAAACTTTGGATATCAACCATTAGTAGCTGCTGGTGGAACTGCGATAGTGTCCGCTGCTGGAACAGTTGAGTCTGTATCAATAGGAAATAGTGGATCTGGATATAGAGTCGGACTTCAAACTAATATTTTAGTTAGAGCTCGTGGAAGTTCTGGTATTGTCACAATTGGAAAGGCAAACGTAAGTGCTGGCCTAGTGACATCAGTAACTATCACTAACGGTGGTGGATCAGGATTTAGTTCTGCAACTCCTCCAACTCTTGAATTTGAAAAACCACTCAACTATGAGAATATGAGATTAGTTGGTAGTTCCACAGGTATTGGTGCATCTGTATCAGTTCGTGTTGGTGCTGCGTCAAGTATAATTAGTTTTGAAATTACAAACTTTGGATATAATTACAAGATTGGTGATGTTCTAACAATAGAAGAAGGTGGTCAGGCTGGTATTTTAACAGATGCAAACAAGGTAGTTCAAGATTTTGAGTTAACTGTTCTTGACACATTTAATGATAGTTTTGCTGGATTTACATTTGGTGAGTTAGAAAAATTAAATAGTTTTGAAGATCAATTTGATGGAAATAGAAAATCATTTAATCTAACCAAGACAATTGGTGCTGCTGAGACATTAATCACATTAAGAGCTGCAAAAGGAGCTCCAATTAAGGTTGAATATAATTGTCTAATATTCCTAAATGATATTCTCCAAGTTCCTTTTGAAAGTTATGTGTTTAACGGTGGATCACAAGTTACATTCTCTGAAGCGCCAAAAGCTGATGACAAAGTAAGAATTTATTACTATCGTGGTTCTGAACATGATGTTGTTGATGTTGACATTTTAGAAACTGTTAAGAAGGGTGATAAATTGACAATTAACAAATATCCTGATATTGGTTTGGATGATGTTTTCCAACAAGAGCCTAGAACTGTTACAGGTATTACTACTTCCGATTCGGTAACAACAAATACATACATTGATTCTGGTATCACCACAGTTAGAACACTTCAAAGACCAGTAACTTGGAAAAAACAAATACAAGATGTAGTTGTAGATAATATTGGAATTGGTAAAGATAGAGTTGAATTAGAACCTGGCATTCGTCCAACCGCATATTTAATTAAGAATGTATCTGCTGGTTCAACTGAAATATTTGTAGACACAGCCGTTCCATTGTTTAATAAGATTGATGATATTGTTGAAGTTAAACAAAGTATATTGATTCTTGATAGGACAACTAAGACTGGAGTAGCTGCAACTGCGATAGTTTCTGGAACTGGTGGAATATCAACGGTTTCTATTTCAGATGGTGGATCAGGATACACTGCTGCACCACACGTTTCCATAGGTGTGACCGCTGGAATCGGAACAATAACTGCTGGAATCGGAACAACAACAACAAACGCAACTGCAATTGCAACTGTTTCTGGTGTCGGAACAATATCCGCTGTTACAATAACGAATGCTGGTGCTGGATATACAAATACAAATCCACCAATCGTAATGATAGAATCAGAATCTGTCACTCAGGATACGCTAACTAACATTAAGTATGATGGTGATTTTGGAGACATAGTTGGAATTGCTACAACAGCAGTTGCTGGAATCGGAACAGCATTGCAACTTGATCTTTATGTCCCAGATACATCTATTCTTCGTGATTCATCAATAGTTGATACTGCAATAAGTGTAAGTGGTATTCAGTCTGGATACTATTTCACTGCATTTGAAACAAATGTTGGTAGTGGAGTAACCTCATATGAAAGTGGAATTGGAAATGATAATGGAGTGGTAGGAGCAGGAACAATTCACCTAGATAATATATACAAGGTACATAGTGCTAAAAACATAACTGGGCCTGCTTTATTATCTACTGGAGTTGGTAATACCACCCTTAGAAGAGTGACTGTGAGTGTTGATAACCTTGAGGATGTTGTCAGACCTGTGGGAGTGTCAACTACTATCAATGGTCTTTACTATGGTAAATACTCTTGGGGTCGTTTACACGACTTTGTTAAAGAGGGAACCAGTGCATTTACAGCAATTACCAATGATGGTATTACAGGTATTAAAACTGGGCCAGTCTTTATTAGAACAAGTGATTTAAAAGAGTCCTTTACCTAATATAAATAAAAACAAAAAGTTATTGATAAAATGTCAGCAATTATAACTGATCAACTGCGAATATTAAACTCTGAGAATTTTGTAGCGGGGATAGCTTCAACTACGAACAGTTATTATGCGTGGATTGGTCTTCCTAACCCATCAGATTT
>Ga0209348_1000893_pt1 | contig 15043 bp, 20 predicted proteins | sample ETNvirenome_2_30_FD_184065 | JGI IMG/M metagenome (GOLD analysis project Ga0209348, IMG submission 184065) | Marine viral communities from the Pacific Ocean - ETNP_2_30 (SPAdes) (version 2) | ecosystem: Environmental > Aquatic > Marine > Oceanic | place: Pacific Ocean | collected 2013-06-22 | reverse complement strand
GTGGTAATAAGCTCACAATATTTTTGTCATGACTAGAAAAAAAGATAAGCAACCACCTAAAACTAAAAAATATTTCCGCTCCACTAAATCTGGAGCGGGAATGACTAAAGCTGGTGTTGCTCGATATAGAAGAGAAAACCCTGGTAGTAAACTTAAAACTGCCGTTACTGGTAAAGTTAAACCTGGTAGTAAAGCTGCAAAAAGACGTAAATCATTTTGTGCTAGAAGTGCGGGTCAAATGAAAAAGTTTCCAAAGGCGGCTAAAAATCCTAATAGCCGTTTAAGACAAGCAAGAAGAAGATGGAAGTGTTAGATGACAAGTAAAGAATTATTAAAAATGTTAGAAAAACATGAAGAAGTTTGTAATGCTAGATTTGATGGTATAAATCAAAAACTTAATAAACTAGACAATAGATTATGGATGATAGTATCATTAATTATAGTTGCTAGTGGTTTGGAGCAACTAATATAATGACTATGGGTAGGTCACAAATGTCAAAACAAGTGACCAATCCACCTAGAAAGAAAAAGTGGAGTGCCAAAAGGAAGAGAAAGATCGATTGCAAACGACCTAAAGGATTTTCTGAAAGAGCACATTGTGCCGCTAAGAAAAGGAGAAGTAGTAAAAGGTAGTCCAGTTAAATACTGTGTTTACTGTAAACATAAAAAGTGGTCATGTATTTGTAATAAACAAAGGAGAACATAATGCCAAAAGACGCATGTTATCATAAAGTTAAAGCTCGTTACAAAGTTTTTCCCTCAGCGTATGCCTCAGGAGCCATAGCTAAATGTAGAAAAGTTGGTGCTTCAAATTATGGCACTGGTGGCAAAAAGAAAAAAACAAAGAAAAAAGCTGAAGGTGGTGTAATTATGTTAAACAATGGTGGCGCAACCATGCCAAAGAATAATAGAAAACGTGCTTCAAATAAGAAAAATGTTGCACGAGGTTGTGGTGTTGTAATGAGAAGAAAAGAAACGTTTTACGCATAATGGCAGTTAGAAAAACAAAAGCTGGTTTAGCACTTAAAAGATGGTTCAAAGAAGATTGGAAAGATCAAAGAACTGGTAAGAAGTGTGGAAGACAAAAGGGTGAGAAAAGAGGTACACCTTATTGTAGACCAACTAAACGTATTTCTAAGAAAACACCTAAAACAGCATCAGAGATGACAGCGGCTGAAAAACGTAGTAGGATAGCACAGAAGAAGAGATTAGGACAACCAGCGGGTAAACCTAGAAGAGTTAAAGCACTAAAGAGGAAAAAGAAATGAACAAAAAAACCGCACTAAATAAAGCCATACAGAACGTAAAAAATAAAACTAATACCAAATCTAAAACGAAAACCAAAACAAAAGGTAAACTTAATCCTGGTCTCCAAGCTTTCTTAAATAAGAAAAAGAAAATGGCTAAAAATAAAAATAAAATGGCTTAAGACATGACAACATCTAGTTCAAGAGATTTTAATTTAGACGTAGCAGAAGCTATTGAAGAGGCTTATGAACGTTGTGGTTTAGAGATGAGAACTGGATACGATGCAAAAACTGCACGTAGATCTTTAAATATAATGTTTTCTGAGTGGGCAAATAGAGGGTTAAATCTTTGGACTGTTGAACAAAACACTCAAGCTTTAACTTCTGGCACTGCATCTTATACATTCAATGCAGATCACACTGACTTATTAGAAGTTGTTATAAGAAGAAGTGGCACTGATTTTAGTTTATCAAGAATGTCTAGAGGCGATTATTTAAACTTACCTAACAAAGATCAAAGTGGTAGACCTAGTCAATATTATTTTGATAGAAAAATAACACCCTCAGTAATTTTGTGGCCTACTCCAGATTCTAGTTCTGATAGTCTAATTTATTACTATGTCCGTAGAATACAAGACGCAGATACCTTACAGAATACAAACGACATTCCTTTTCGTTTTTTACCTTGTTTAGTTGCAGGACTTGCTTATTATATATCAATGAAAAAAGCACCCGATAGGATACAAATTCTAAAAAGTGTTTATGAAGAGGAATTTCAAAGGGCAAGTGATGAGGACGAAGATAGAGTACCACTTAAACTTACACCAGATATTAAATACTTGAGGGTCTAATGGCTAGATTTGCTAGTAATAAAAGAGCATTTGGATATTCAGAACGTTCTGGTTTTCGTTATAAATTAAAAGATATGAGAAAAGAATGGAATGGTTTGACTGTTGGATATGATGAGTATGAGTCTAAACACCCACAACTAGATCCCATTCGTGTAGGTCCCGATCCACAAGCTTTAAGAAATCCTAAACCTAGAGTAGAATTTATTAATGAAAAAATAGAGATTCCAATTTTTGATTTAAATACTTTAGTGTTTAATGCTACACCAAAAGCTATTGGTGAAGTTGGAACAGTAACAGTGAGTGTGTCATGAGTTTTACATTAACAACATTAACTGATTCTATAAAAGAATGGACAGAGAATGATGAGTCTACATTTGTAGCAGAGATACCTTTTTTCATTAAAAATGCAGAAGAAAGAATATTTAAATCTGTAGACTTAGATTACTTTAGAAAAAATGTTACTGGAACGATGACAAGCGGTAATAAGTTTTTAGAAAAACCATCTGATTATTTAGCAACTCATTCTTTATCTTTTGTAAATTCAAGCAGTGAAAATGTTTTTTTATTACAAAAAGATGTAAATTTTATTCAAGAATACTCACCAAATCCTTCAACAACTGGTATACCTATATATTATGCTCAGTTTGATGTTGATACTTTTATTGTAGCTCCAACACCAAATAGTAGCTTTGCTGTTGAATTACATTATTTTTATAGGCCTGCATCATTAACTACTGATGATTCTGGCACAACTTGGATAAGTACGAATGCACCAGATGCTTTGTTGTACGCTGCCTTAGTTGAGGCGTATACGTTTATGAAAGGGGAAAACGACTTAATCCAACTTTATACATCTAGATATGTAGAATGTCTTGCACGATTGAAAAATTATGCAGAGGGTAGAAATTACTCAGATAGTTATAGAGATGGGTTAGTTAGACAACCAAGATCTTAATGAAATTAAAAAACAAAAGTATAGCAATTATTGCACTCGGCAATAGTTATTCAGAATATATATTAGCTAGAATAAGAAGTGAAAAATTTGATGAAGTTTGGACAATAAACTCAATGTCTGGGGTTATCTATCATGATAAATGTTTTATGATGGACCCACCTTCAAGATTTTTAGACTCGCCCAATGCTGGTAAACAAACAGATATAATGACAGAAAGACTTCTAAGTAAGAGAGATATACCTATTTACTCTTGTTGTTTAGATAAAAGATGTCCAGATGTTGTGGAGTTTCCTTTACAAGAAGTAATACAAAAGACTGGTTATGCTTATTTTAATAATACAGTATCATATTCTTTGGGTTATGCTATTTCACAAGAGGTTTCTGACATGCACTTATATGGAATAGACTTTACACATAAAGATGTTGCATTTGCAGAAGCAGGTAGAGCTTGTTGTGAATTTTGGTTAGCAATAGCTATCTCTAAAAAAATTAAAGTTCATATAGCAAATAGTTCATCTTTACTAGACATGAATGTTCCAGATGATGAAAAACTTTATGGTTATCATAGACTTGATGACCCACTTGTTTCTACAACTACACAAGGTAGCATGTTAATAACAAAAAAATCTAAATTAGAACCACCAGAACCACTTGATTCAAAACCTAATTTAATAGGTAGAGTTGATATACCTGGTATAAGTTATGAGGAGAAAAAAAATGTTTAATTTAGGATCAGCAACTGTTGGAAGTGTTAATATTATGACCTCAGAAAAAGGTGGATTAACAAACGAACAAATAGCTGATTTAGCTGTTGATAAGATAGCAGGTATTTCAGACGAAGCTCCTCCTCATGTAAAACAACAAGCAAAACTTTTCAAAGAACAACTTAAAGGAGTTCTATATCATTATCTGCTATTGGCAAGAAGGGAAGAGCGTGGTACTATCATTCAAGCGTTAAGATCAAGTGGTCAAAAAGAAACGGCTGAATATATAAGGAGACTTTAACATGGCTATAGCACAAGCAATGTGTACTGCATTTAAACAAGAGTTAATGTTGGGCACACATAATTTTGCAACAAACGGAAATGCTTTCAAATTAGCGTTATATGCAGAAGGTGGTGGTGGGAAGTCATCAACAACTGCAACATTAGGTGCAACCACAACTGCTTTTACAACAACTGGTGAAATTGCAAATAGTGGTTCTTATACTTCTGGTGGTGGTACGTTAACTAAAGTTGCGCCAACAACTTCTGGAACAACCGCTTTTACAGATTTTGCCGATTTAAGTTTTACTACTGCAACAATTACTGCAATGGGTGCTTTGATATATAATAGTACTAATAGTAATAAAGCAGTGTGTGTGTTAGATTTTACATCTAATAAAACTTCAACATCTGGCACATTTACAATACAGTTTCCTACTGCCGATGCGAGTAATGCAATTATAAGGATAGCCTAAATTGTCAAACACTACCTTACAAGGTTGGGGTAGAGGCACATGGGGTCAAGGTCCTTGGAATGAAGAGATTGACGTTGTTGTTACTGGTGTTGTTGGTACAACTGCTTTAGGAACTCCAGATGGGATACCTGGTGTAAATGTTGCTGCAACAGGTGTTTCTGCAACTACTGCCATAAGTCAAACTGGTGCTAGTACAGTTACATTCACTGTTACTGTTGTTTCTGGTAATCCTTCCAATCATCCATATTACAATCAAGGATCAACAAACAAGTACGCAATTGACGGCTCGACAGCATCAACAGATGTTGTTTTAACTTTATATGAAGGCAATACTTACAGATTTGATCAAAGCGATAGCAGTAATGATGGCCATCCTATCAATCTTTATGAGGATAAAGACAAAAATACAACGTACACGAGTGGTGTAAGTTACAATATAGATGGTTCTTCTGTATCCCAATCTTCTTATGTTGACACTTCTACTTTCAATGCAGGCTCAACTAGATATGTAGAAATAACTGTTCCAGACGGAGCACCTACATTGCATTATCAATGTTATAATCATGCTTTAATGGGTTATTTTGCAAATACCTTAGGCATTCCTAATATTGCTACAACAACTGGAGCACCTGTTACTGGAAATGTTGGTACAACTGCATTAGGTTCAGAGTCTGTTGTAACTGAAGTTGGAGTTAGTGTTACATTAGTTGGTTTACAAGCACAACAATCTAGTGTTGTCACAGTGCCACAATGTGTGGTATCTTTAACGGGAGTAAGTGCTACTGGTGGCACTGGAGAGGAACTAGTATATAGTTTAATAGTTCCAAATCAAACAGCTAACTGGCAAGAGGTGGCATAATGGCGAGTACATTTGTAAATAATTTAAGACTTGAAGAGATGAATACTGGCGAACAGTCAGGACAATGGGGTACTAAAACCAACACAAATTTAGAACTTATAGGTGAGGCACTAGGTTTCGGCACAGAAGCCATAACGACTAATGCTGATACTCACGCAACAGCAGTGGCAGACGCAACAAGCGATGCTGGTAGAGCTATGTTCATTAAATACACTGGAACATTGGACTCTGCTTGTACTATAACAATTAGTCCAAATACTATGAAAAGAGTTCACATTATTGAAAACGCAACTAGTGGATCACAGAATATTATTATATCTCAAGGATCTGGTGCAAATGTAACGATAACACCAGGCACTACAAAAGTTGTTTATTTAGATGGTGCAGGTTCTGGAGCAGCCGTAGTTGATGCTTTTGCACATTTAGCGGCAGTTGATCTAACTGTAGAAGATGATTTAATAGTATCTGATGATCTTACTTTCAGTTCAGATAGTGCAGTCGTAACTTTTGGTGCAGATGGAGATACTACATTAACACATACAGATGGCACTGGACTTACGCTTAATGGCACAAACAAACTTACTTTTGGTGATACAGCTAGTTTTGTACATCAATCTTCTGATGGTGTTTTGACAGTAGATGGTGAAGCAACTATTGATTTAAATGCCTCAACGGCAGTTCTTGTAAGTAATGATTTAAAATTAGATAGTGATGCCGCAGTGTTAGGCTTTGGTGCTAATAATGATGTAACTTTAACTCATGTGCATGACTCTGCTTTATTATTAAATGACGCAATAAAAATGACCTTTAGAGATAGTGCTTTATCTGTAAGTTCTAGCACGGATGGACAACTAGATGTAGACGCAGATACAGAGGTAGAAATTACTGCACCAACAATAGACTTGACTGCATCAACTAAAGTTACAGTAAGTAATGATGTTGAGGTTACTGGTAGATCTGTAGGAGTTACAGTTACGGCAGAAAACGATGGCTCTTTTGACTTAGCAGTAGGTAATGATTTTACTTGCACTACTAGTGGTAACACAGAGATTACATTTAGTAATGCTAAAGCAGGACAATCTGGCAATATAAAATTTGTAAATGCAAGTGATCATACAATCACTGCAAATGCACTTGTTGCAATTAATGAATCTGTTTTAAGCACAATATCAGCTAGTGGCACATATCATTTGGCTTATTATGTAACGGCAGATAGTGGAAATAATACTATTCTGGTATCAGCATCGGCGGCACTAACATAGGAACTTAATATGAGTTTAGTAAAAGCAAATGGTGCAGGAGATCAAAGCACTGGATTTTACAACAATGTTGTAAATCAATCATTACGATTTAATAATAGTGCTAATGCAAGTCTTTCATGGACACCAAGTTCAGCAGGAAATAGAAAAAAATGGACTTTTTCTACTTGGGTAAAAAGATGTAGTTACACAAACGCATCTAGTGGTGATCAATACATTTTCTCTCAAGCAACTGGAACAAATAATAATGATAGTTTTCTTGCCTTACTATTTAGGGGTGATGATTTAGATGTCACTAGTAATAGTATAGAATGGTTAAGAAGTCACGCTAAATTCACAGACACGACTGGTTGGTATCACATACTTTGGGTTTTAGATACTCAAAATGCTACAGATGCACACAAAATGAGATTATATGTTAATGGAGTTGAAATAACTCATTTGTCTACTGACAGTAGAGATAATTCAGCATTAGATGGCACTGATATGCCTATTTTAAACAATGCAATACATTACATTGGTAGATATGGTGGAGACACTAGTAGAAACTTTGATGGATATATGGCTTATACAGAGTTGGTTGAGGGTGAAGCACTAACACCATCTTCATTTACAGAGACAAAAAATAATATTTTAATTCCTAAAAGATATGGTGGAGATCACGGAACATATGGATTTAGATTAGAATATAAAGAAACTGGAGATGGTCAAACTACCGCTGGAACAGGAACTATAGGTGCAGACACAAAAGGTAACTCAACAAAACAACATTGGAATGATAATAATTTAGATGCCTATGACAGTAATATGCCTGACTGCCCCGAAAACAACTTCGCGGTTATGAATACTTTGGTAGATACTAATGGTGCTACCGTTGAGACGATTAGTGAAGGTGGTTTATCTGTAGCTAAATCTGGTCTTACTTATTCTTTTTTCCAATCAACTCTTGGGGTGATTTCTGGCAAATGGTATGCCGAAGCTAGACCATCTGGCACTATAAATAATCCTATGATTGGCATTGCAGAAATGAACATGGAAACATATATGACTGGTGATAGTATTGACCCACACCTAACGGCAGGAACTGCATGGTTTAATGGAACTTCTGCTACAGATGGTAGTGGACATTTTGATGGTTCTTTTGTGTCAGCTTCATCATTTTCAGGTGGTGTTGGATATGTATCAGGTGATGTTATAGGTTTAGCTCTTGATTTAGACAGTGCCACAAAAACAATAAAATTTTATAAAAATGGCAGTTTAGTTACGACAAAAAATCTAACTGCAAATTTTGCAGATCATATTGGATTTGCACTTAATCTTTATAATTCAAATAGTGTTATTTGGAATTTTGGACAGGACTCAACCTTTGTTGGCTATGAGACTGCTACAACAAACACAGATGGAAACGGCATAGGTTTGTTCCATCACTCTGTCCCTTCGGGTTACTTGGCTTTGTGTACAAAAAATTTTGCAGAGCCACATATAGGTCCAAATAGCACGACAGGAAACTCAACTGATTTTCATAAAGCAGTGCCATATCAAGGCAATAATACTGACAACACAGCTATAACTTTTGGTTTTCAACCTGATTGGATAGTAAACCCAGATTTAGATAACGCCTCGACAAATCATCCACTTGTTGATAGTAGTCGTGGAGCACAACAAGATTTATTTACAACATCAAACACTTATCAAAGTAATGATACTGCTGGGTTAAAATCATTTACATCAACTGGTATTACTATTGGACAGTCAACAAACTGGAATGTGAATAGTAGATATTACATATCATGGGGTTGGAAAATAGGTGGATCAAGTGGTACTAACTCAAGTGGATCAGCAAACTCTACAGTGCGTGTAAATCAAAATGTAGGAATGACACAAGTCCTTTACACTGGTAGTTCGAGTTCGTCTGGAGATGAGCAAACTATTGGTCATGGAATGTTAGACATTTCTGGAAATGCCGCGACACCAGACATAATTATCCTTAAAAGTTATGGTGGCACTAATTCACAAAGTTGGTATATGTATAATAAACATTTAGATAATCCAACTCATAATTTTTTAATTATGAATGCCACTAACGCAGAAGTAACAACCGATAATGATTATATGAATCAAACTGCACCTACGACAACTGTTTTTAGTTTAGGTTATAACTTTGCAACAAATAAAAATGGAGAAACATATATAGCTTATTGTTTTAGAGGTGTAGAGGGATATTCTAAATTTGGTGTCTTTACAGGTAATGCGTTAAATGATGGTGCTTTTGTCTATTTAGGATTCAAACCTGCATGGTTATTGATTAAATCAGCAGATCACGCTGAAAGTTGGCACGTTTGGGATAATAAAAGAAGTAACCTCGATACTGGTTATAATACAGCGGCTCAAACTTGGAACACGACTGCTAATCAAGTAGGTGGTAATCCATATGATGTACAATTTACAAGTGTTGGTTTTAAAATTAGAGATGATCACAATATGACTAATGGTTCACGTGACAAGCATATTTATATGGCTTTTGCAGAAGCTCCTGCAAAATATGCTAACACGCCATTTGTAGAGCATCTTGTTTATGGTGTTTAAAAAAGGAGATAAAAATGGTTTGGAAACATAATGGTAGAGTTATACAATCAGGTCAAGGTTGGATTAGTGATACTGGCACAAAATATCCAAGACAATGGGGTAATCTTACAGATGCAGAGAAAAAATCTGCTGGATTAGTTTGGGAAGATGATCCAGTAGCAGAAGTATTTGACCATAAATTTTATTGGTCTAAGGGAGTTGAGAAAAAACTAACAGATGTAAATATAGTTGACGATGATGGTAAAGCAGTGATGGACACTGGAACTGGTAAACAGATGGTGCAACTTGGTTTAAAATCAATTTGGATTAATAAAACTAAAGACACAGCTAATAATCTATTATCAAAATCAGACTGGGAAATAACACGCAAATCAGAAAAAGGAACTGCTATAGCTAGTGCAACATCAACATTTAGAGATAAAATTAGAACTGCTTGTGATACGATAGAAACAAAAATTAATAACTGTAGTAACTTAACTGAATTTAAAGCATTGTTTGATGTGCCAGTAGACAGTGATGGTAAAGTAACAGGTAATGCACCTATGTATGATTTTCCTGATGAGGAATAAAAATGCCCATAACTTCTTTAAAGTTCAAGCCTGGAATTAATAGAGAAATAACTTCATACTCAAATGAAGGTGGTTATTTTGATTGTGAAAAAGTTAGGTTTTACACAGCTTTTCCAGAAAAAATAGGAGGTTGGTCAAAACAATCAAGCACTACTTATTTAGGTTCTGCTAGAGCATTACACAACTGGATTGCTCTAGATGGATCAAACTACATGGGTGTTGGTACTCATTTGAAATATTACATTGAAGAGGGTGGTCAGTTTTTTGATATTACACCTATAAGAAAAACTTCTACAAACTCAGTCACTTTTTCAGCTACAAATGGATCTAACATAGTTACTGTTACAGATACTAGTCATGGAGCTGTAGAAAGTGATTTTGTAACATTTAGTGAAGCCGTGAGTTTAGGAGGAGCTGTTACTGCTACAATATTAAATGCCGAACACCAAATAACTTCAGTTTTAAATGCAAACTCGTATACTATAACAGTGAGTGTGACAGCTAATAGCTCAGATAGTGGTAATGGTGGTTCTGCTGTAGATGGTGCTTATCAAATAAATGTTGGATTAGATACTGTTGTTGGTGGTAGTGGTTGGGGAGCTGGAGCTTGGGGTGGTATCAATCCAGATCAATCAACATATGGTTGGGGTAAATCTGCAAATATTGCTACAGTTGGTAATATAAGATTATGGACACATGATAATTTTGGTGAAGATTTACTTATATGCCCTAGAGATGGTGGTCTTTTTTATTGGGATAGATCTGATGCTTTGACAGTAAGAGCTGTTTTAGTAAGTGCAGAACCTAATGCTTCAGATGTGCCAGTCATCGCAAAACAAGTTATGGTATCTGATATTGATAGACATGTTATTGCTTTTGGTGCAAACCCATTAGGAACTACTGATCAAGACCCTTTGCTTATACGTTTTGCATCACAAGAATCATTTAATTTTACTCCTGACACTACAAACACAGCAGGGGATTTAAGGTTGAGTAGTGGTTCTGAGTTTATACAAGCCGTTGAAACTAAACAACAAATACTGGTTTTTACTGATAAAAGTTTATTTTCAATGCGATTTATTGGTCCACCATTTACATTTGGTTTACAAGAATTATCTAAAAACATAACTATAATGAGTCCTAACTCTGCTGTTGCTGTTGATGATGTAGTTTTTTGGATGGGTAAAGAAAATTTTTATGTATATACTGGTCGTACACAACAAATTGCGTGTACTGTGAGAGATAAAGTATTTTTAGATTTTAATTTTTCACAAAAAGATAGAGTCGTTGCTGGAGTTAATTCACAATGGAGTGAAATATGGTGGTTTTATCCAACTGCTGATAGCGATGAAAATAATAAATACGTTATTTATAATTATGCTAATCAAACATGGTATTATGGAACATTGTCAAGAACAGCATGGCATGATAAAGGTGCAAGGAGATATCCAATCGCGGCTGGATCTAATTACTTATTTGAGCATGAAAATGGTGTAGATGATGATGGTTCAGCAATGACTGCGTCAGTTGAGTCTAGTCAAATAGATATTGGTGATGGATATAATTTTACATTTATAAGACAATTAATACCTGATATTACATTTGAAGGTTCTACTACTTTATCTAATCCACAAGCAACTTTTACCTTACAAGCTAGAACTGGTCCAGGAAGTACTTATGCTACCAACTCTGCTGGAACTAGTGCAAGAACAGCTACTAGCCCAATTGAACAATTTACTGATAAAATTAATGTTAGGTTACGAGGCAGATCATTTAATATGAAATTAGAATCTACCGAACAAGGTGTTACTTGGAAGTTAGGTACACCACGAGTAGATATACGTCAAGATGGTAAAAAATAATGACATCAGTTGTACCTCCAAGATTACCACAACCTAATGGTCAATTATCAATAGAGTATATGTATGATTTAGTTTCTGTGTTAGATGTATTTATACAACAGCAAAATAATCCTGGAGAAGGAAGAAACACAAAAATAGTTTTTACAGCTTTACCAACAAGTGATGTTGGTTTAGAAGCAGGAACCTTGTACAGAATAGGAAATGATGTTAAGGTATCTTTGTTAAATATCGCAGGAGTTGATGGTATTAGTGCAACTATATCGTTAGGTTCTGTAACAGTTTCAGTTTCATAACTGACTGCACACTTGTATAAAAGTTTTTTATCTGTTAAGATGGTGATATGAGTATTGCAAGTCTATCATATGAAGTAACAAACTCCACACCCATCGGTTTGGCAACATTAGAAAATGCTTCTAAAATGTTGGCAGACTTTGGTCGTAATGGTGATACTTATGTAGTACACGCAAAAGAAGGTGAAACTGTTATTCCTATGGAAGTTTTGGATAATAATCCAAAGCTGAAAGATATGTTATTTCAACAAATGCGTGAGTTAGACTTAGACCCATATCGTTATATTGTTGGTAATGAATTAAATTCAATAAACCCTGATACTGGTCAGCCTGAGTTTTTTCTAAAAAAATTATTCAAAGGTTTGAAAAAAGTAGTCAAAAAGGTAGCACCGATAGTGCTTCCAATCGCCGCTCCATTTTTACTACCTACTATGCCTTTATTTTTATCTACTGGTATAGGCACATTAGCAGGAGGATTAATTGGTGGACAGAAACCAAAAGATGCTTTGCGTAATGCTGTTATATCAGGTGGTCTAGCTGGATTAGGTAATATGGCATTTGGTCAAGGTGGTTTTGGTGCAACTGGAACAGAAGCCGGACTAACAGATCGTTTTGATATTACAAAAGCTTTTGGTGGTGGCGAAACTGCTCCAGTAGTAACAACTCCTACAGCGTCATCACAATCGGTTAGTCAGCTTATACCTGATGACTCTGTAGTAATAGACAAAACTATTACAAAAGTACCTGATTCTAAAGGCATACTTGACACACTTACCGAAGGTGTAGGTAAAGTCAAAGATGAAGCGACTAGTTTTTATGATAAATTTTTATCACCAAGTCGTAAAAGCATACAACCTACACAAAAAGAACTTACTGATGCTCTTACAAAAGAAGCAAAAACTTTTGCAGAGTCAGAAAAAGTTAGAAAAGAATTATTCGAAAAAGCTGGACTTAAATTTACTCCAGGAGAATTTAAACCAGACCTTAAAGCAGTTAAAGAAAGTCTTGCCCCAAGTGCTTTTCAAAAATTTGCTCCATTAGGTGGTTTAACTGCATTAGGCTTATATGGATTAGATAAATCAGGAGTACCTATATTTACAGTAAAAGATGAAGAGCAGGAAGGAATGGGTCCACCTCCGCTAACTGGATTAGATTTATTACGACAAGATCCAGATAGGTTTGCATTTACTAATTTTTATGGTAGCAACCCATACTATCAAAATAGAGCAGAAGGTGGTGAAATAGTTGGTCCTGGAACAACAACTTCTGATTCTATTCCAGCAATGTTAAGTGATGGTGAGTTTGTAATGAATGCAAGAGCTGTAAAAGGTGCTGGAGGTGGTGATAGAAAACAAGGTGCAAAACGTATGTATCAAATGATGAAAAAGTTTGAGAAGGTAGCATAATGGCAGAAACACAAACCGTTATACAAAGAGAAGCCCCTGAAATAGAAGCCTATAAACTGGGGTTGATGGAACAAGCTAAAGCTTTAGCAGGAGCTCCGCCTACTGCTGAGATGTTAGCAAACCTTACTCCACAAGAACTAGGTTTGTCTGGAGTACAACAACAAGCTATTGATAAAGCTCTTGCCGATATTCCTGGAGGTATAGGAGGGTATGAACAATTTTTAGCGGATGCTGGAGCTGGATTAGATACAGCGGGAGCTACTTTAGATACTGGTTTAGGAACTATAGGCAGAGCAGAAGAAGCAGGAGCCTTGTCTACTGGAATATTTGATCCTAGTATGACACAACAGTTTATGAATCCATATCAAAAAGCTGTGACAGAACAAGCTTTAGCTCAACTTAATAAACAATTTGCAGAACAACAAGCAGGAAGATCAGCACAAGCTGTAGGTGCAGGAGCGTTTGGTGGCTCTCGTGTAGGTGTTCAAGAAGGTATTGCTCAACGTGAATTAGGTGATGTAGCAAGTAGAAGAATATTTGAAGACTTAGCAAGAAATTTTGGTCAGGCTCAACAATCAGCAATGACATCGTTTGAAAATCAGCAAAGACGTCAAGCAAATCAAGCTTCTTTAATAAGCCAACTTGCAGGACAACAAGCTGGAATAGCAGGACAACAAGGTCAGTTAGCCATGCAGGAAGCTGGATTAGGTGAGTTAGCACAAAACCAAGCATTGAAAGATATTAATGTATTGACACAATTAGGTGGTATAGAACAAGCACAAAGACAAGCTGACGAACAAGCTAGACTATCTGGAGAAAGATTTAAGTTTTTAGAACCACAACAAAGACTAAGTTTTTATAGTGATATATTAAGAGGTGTGCCAAGCACACAAATACAAACTTTGACTGGCGGAGGTGGTGCAACTCCACAAGTACCACTGTTCCAACAAGCTTTAGGTGCAGGAATAACTGGTCTAGGTTTATACGGTGCAGGAAGTAAACTGGGGTTATTTTAATGAATGTATTACAAAGACAAATGTTTCAAATGCCTAAAACAAATGAACCGATGGGTGGTATTACGTCGGGACTTGATGAAGCTGAGGCTGTTGAATCAACTGAGGCTCTCGGTGGCATCGCGTCTGGTATTGAAGAACTCTTTCAAAACATTGATAGTGCGGAAAGCCCAAAGGAAATTATGGATGCTATCAGAGGTGATGAAGCCTCGGTGGAGGAGCGTCGTACTGAGTTGGGGCAGTTGGTCGGTAAAGCAGATGCTGACAAAACTCCGGAGTCGGTTTTAACAATAGTGCAACCTATTATGACAGTTATAGAATCTACTGGTGGTATAGCTAGTTTAGATGCTGATGAGGGTGAAGAATCACCAGTTGCACCGAATATTGGTGAGACAAACCAAATGGAAGCTATGGCTAGGATGATGCAAAACGAACCTACAGCTATGTTAAATTTAGGAGCTGTGCCAAACGAAGATAATACTGTCTCTGGTTTACAAGCTTTACAACAAAGCACTTCTAGTCCATTAGGGGTATTAGCTTTAGCACAAAGACTCGCACCTAAAACACCTTCTCTCGCATCATTCCAAAAACAATATGAAGATAAACCAAGTGCTTATGCACAGTATGCTGACGTATTACCTTATCAACTATTATCACAGTTTGGACAAATAGTAGGCAGAAGTCCAA
>Ga0209348_1000892_pt1 | contig 15047 bp, 15 predicted proteins | sample ETNvirenome_2_30_FD_184065 | JGI IMG/M metagenome (GOLD analysis project Ga0209348, IMG submission 184065) | Marine viral communities from the Pacific Ocean - ETNP_2_30 (SPAdes) (version 2) | ecosystem: Environmental > Aquatic > Marine > Oceanic | place: Pacific Ocean | collected 2013-06-22 | reverse complement strand
GACGGCGTCATTCTTTGTAGGATTAGAGTGTAATGTTCTCACAAGATAAAAGGCGGGAGAGTCCGGTATGAGATCCGTGTGTTTGCAGAGATCCCGATAATCGTCGTCCGATATGTTGACTGTTTTGATAACGCCCTCATGATCGGGTCGATCAATAGTGACGTACTTGTAAAAGTGTTTCTGGTGAACAAATGCCGCGTCCTTTCCTTTTACTTCTTCTTCATCTATTATCCCGGCTGTATTTTTGATAAATGTGTTGTCAACAAGCATTCCGCTGTACGGGGGGGTTTCGTAACTTGCCGCTTGGGAAAGGAACACGTCAAATGACAACTTTTTTGTAAAATACTGGGGCAGCAATCGCCGCGAGAGGTCTCCGCAAGTAAAACACTCAATTACATAATTGTGAAAATCATCCAGCCAGCGAATCAATCTGTCATCTTTTAGGTTGTACATTGCGTTCCCGTTGATGTGCCTAAGTTGGAATTCAGGAATACCGAAGGAAGACCATACTTCGCGAAGGTGGTTTGAAATTGTTCCCCCCGTAATAGCATACCCTCCTTGGTCTGGAGTGTATGATGCAATCCTATCCAACGTAGAAAGCCAGTCCGGATGAGTTGGAGTAAGGTCGGGTTCCATCAGGAATACTCTTGAATATTCCTCTTTTCGTAATCTTTGCATGGAATAATCAAACTGTACGTTTGGTCCGCGGTTCCACCACGCATCGTCGCCTGCTTTCTTGTAGACATCGTCGTCAATTCTCATATGTTCTGACCAGGCGTACACGTTTGCAAAACAGGATTGTTGATCTTCTGGAATGCGCACTTCTGGAACTTCCTGTGATCCACACAATACAAGGTTGACATTTTCAAATGTTCCACTGCTGCACGGTGGAATGTCCCAGCCGTAAAACGTGGTGTTTGATTTTAGGGGAACGAGCACTGCCCACAATACGGACTGTGTCATTTTTGCACTTTGCTTATTTTTGTATAATTAGTTTGTGGTAAATATGTATGGCGCGGTTCACATCGAACGTAATGCGTTTCCAAGTGAGCCATTTGAGTAGGTACGGTGCTTCATATGTTAAAGTGGCAATGTTTTAAAATGATTGCACTTTTAAATGTATGTATCTATAGGGTCTGATATACGGGTTCTCACTTAATTATGCACCACCCATATTATTATCACAGGGGTTTCACTTGACTGCTTACCCTTATTATTTAAGATACAGCCGTATTTACAGATGCTCCTTTTTTTGTTTCTGTAACAAGCTTGTCAACAGTAGTTTTTTTCTCTCTTGTCTTTTCGGAATCAGAGAGGCGTGTTTCTTTTTGGCCGGCTCCTGCTAGAATCGAGAGACGTTGTTCTAGACGCTCTTTGTCAAAATACGATTCGGGGACGTGGTACGCTGCCGAGAGAACCTCTGCGGCTCTCTCAACCTTGAGAAGTCCCAGCACCTCGTTTATTTGGAATGCAGGTACCACCGGTCTGAATTTGAGAGAAATTGTTTCAAGTATTGGCGCAAAAAGGAGTCTCAACCGGCGTATACGGGCTTCTGCCATCTTTACTCCTTGTGATACAACAATAGTGGAGCCGCCCACGCGTTCCGAGTTCATCTGTTCTCCGAGCTCAGATGGGGGCACCCCGAATGCAAGGTAAACGTTTGCACGGAACCGGTTGAGCATCTGCCGAAAGTCGGCTGTAAAACTGCGATGCGGCAGCGCCATCACCGAGCGCATTCCGTCAGTGAGGGACGTTTCCTTGTGGAGAGCCCCGTCTGTGCTTTCGTCCTGTGCGTCAAATCCGCATCCTACGCGGTCGATTGCGGTGTGCTTTCGGAGTGCAGCTGTGACCCTTGCCGTGTCTTGGATGAAGCCAATGCGCGCCGCTGCGAGGTCGTCGCCTGACGCTCCAACCGACCCGGGAACAAGCATGTTGAACCAGGGTTTTCCAGTGGAGTCGTTTGTGATGTTGGGTTCGATGCTGGTGAGTATCTGTGTTTCGGAGTTTCCGTCTTCGGCGTGCATAAAAAAGTCGTTGAGTGCTGCGACGCGCTGCATATCGTGTCGGCATACCCATGCGTAGCTGGTGGGCGTCCCATCGCCGTCGCGGTGGCTGTGGTTGGGGTGTGAGAGCACTGTGACATTCCAATCGGAGTAGACTCTTCCGCCTACTGCTTCGTTGATCCTGGGCTCCCACTCCCCGTTTTTGTAGCCTATTGTTACTGTGCGGCCGTTGGCGACCATGAAGTTCGGAGTGCCATCCCGGCGGCGTTTTTTGTCTAGCCTCCATACTGCGTACCCCGCAGTGCAAAGATTTAGCACCAAGACCTGGAAGAAATTCCTGAGCGAAATGTCGCACTCGCTGATATCTGAGTCTCTGCTCTCTTGAGTTGTGTCCGTGTCCGAATCGATACAGATGAATCCCGGTTCGACAATTTGGCTGACCAGATGTTCTATGGAGAGTAGTGCTTCGGATGAGTTTGTGACCAGATCAAAGAGTTCGTTCAGAGTGTTCTGAAAGTTGTCACTGCGGCCATGGGCGCCGTTGTCGTTGATATTATAAGAGCTAGAGAACTGGAATTTGCTAGTAGCAGACATAGTCCAGCAAGAACCACACAGAGGACAAGCTTTTCGCGGTACAACCCCTGCGTGGTTCTGGCGAGCAAGACTGTTGCGCCGAGTGCGAAAAGAACCCACTGGCAACCCGTGTCGGACAGCGCGTGTGGCACTGCTAAGAGGAAAGCTGCCAGGTACTCCATTTAGGGGTTGGCGTGCCTTATACGGGGAAATGTACCGTCTCAAGTTGCAGTTTCCCAACGTCGATAGCCTCAACAACTTTTCGCTGATGCGCCCCGTGTTTACTGACAACGGAGGAAAGTTATATTACGGGCACACTTTGCGCAACGAGCCTGCCGACGAAATTGTTGAAACATTCGCCCTTAAGAAGGCGCTGTACACTCGGGTATACAGCGAATTGCACGAAGAAGCACCGAACTTTTATACAATCACGGACGAGATAAAGGACTCATTTAAAGATGATGATGATGGCACAAGAGGGCGCATAGAGGATTTTTTGGCGCAAATTTCTACTACGGAGCAGCTGCGGTCTGCTCTGTTTCCACGGCCCTTTGGGCGGTTTGCAGGCGTGTCGCTGCCTTCGCAGCCTACGAGACAGCCTTTTCGAAACATTGGACTGGTGGACTTGCGTGTGCAGTATCGTGGTGTCTGCGACGTTGCAGTGTATCTCTCGGAGTGGGAGCAGCCCGTTGCGGGCGACCCCTTCTGTTGGCCCCCGCTTCGCACTGATCCCGCTTCATCCCGCGTACGCGGCATGGTTATGGACATAGTGCAGGAACCCTCGGGGATCTACCCGGGGCGGTTGCGCGTGCTTCTTACGTGAGACGGTCTTTACTCTTCGCCAAAGAGATCGTTGTCGCGTGCAAGCTTTCTGAGGTTGCTACATGGTGGGATGAAGGGGTACAGGGAGTGTAGCGCGTCATTGCGCACTACAAGTCCGTGCCGGAGCAGATCTGCTATCGCGAACTCGAGTTCGGTCCGGGGGAGGCGGGTGTCTCTGTGAATCTCGCGCAGTGTGCTTCCACGCGAGTCGCGCGATAGGGTTTTTAAAATCAAACAGTGTATCTCTTTAAGCCCCAGCGCTGCTGCTATCTCCTGCACATCATGCGGATGGGGTGTCAGATCCGCCCGCCGCTTCCGCTTCGACCGTTGTTGCTGCACCTGCTTTATGCGGGGCGATGGTCTCGCCGCGAATGGGCTGCGAAAATGCCTTCTGGACATCGGTTTCGGTTATGACACCCTGGAGAGGCGGTGCCACAGGCCCGTCATCGGGAAGCTTGATAGGCTCGTGACTCTCCTGCTCGCGGCGCTTGCGGTGGAGCTGCATTGCGATGGTGACCGGCCCCGATGGCTTCTTGTCGGTGAAGGCCCGCACGTTGATGCCCTTTGACCACGGAATGGAATCGACGTCGAGCGCCTTGGTCATCTGTGTGCTGAGGTTCTTGAAGTGGTGATCGGCCACGACGTACTTGTCACCCGAGAGCTCGATGCGGTTGGCCTTCGAGAACGCACCATCGCAGAACCCACTGCTGTCCTTATTGAGAGAGATGAGCCTGTGGATGGCACCGAGGTTTCCGTCTTCGTCGGCTTTTGAGACGATCCACCTGGTGACGGTGCTGCCGTCTGGGTTGGTGTGCTGAACCTTTTGGGTGGCATATCCCACGTTCTTGGCGTTCATGTCCGACCAGCGAGTGGCGCGGCGGATGGTGTCGTCCTCCACTTCAGAGCCGGTGTTCACGACAACGTGGTTGCATCCAGGGTGCAGAGCTGTGCCGGAGCTGGTAGGGTGGACGATGTGGTACGCAGCAGCTTCGCCGGTGAGGCCGTCCACGTGGAGGACGCGATGATCGGTGTCGAGCGGCGTCTCGTTTTCGCCGGTACCGTGCGAGAAGCTGATTCCCATGGTGCCGTTGTTGTCGGCCCCCGAGATGGAGTGCACAGTGATACCGGAGATACCGCGCTCGGCTCCGTACAGAAAACCGGGGTCTTTGGTGTCAATAGCAGCCTTGAGGTGGTCGCCTGCTACACCAAAGCTTTGAGTGTAAAGGTGGCTGTTCTGATCCTTCTCAAACGGGGGAAGCGTGACGACCATGTTAAGGCCGCGGCCAGAGTCCAAGGAATCATTGGTGGTTTCGGGCATGATGGTTCGAAGGCACAAGACTTCGGTTATGCCTTCTCGGAAGGCTAACTTTTATACCCTGTACTAACATCGCTCAGAGGCCTAGCGCCGCCCGGGCCGCCGCCAGCCGTTGTTCGCTGGCCCACGTGTGGGAGTTTCGATCCACTTTCCTGCGCGACAGTGGCTGTGCGATCGAGATCATGTACGCTTGGTGTGCATGCGCAAGCGACTGCAGATGGCACGCCGCATCTGGAAATCTAGCAATAAAGTCTTCAATCGATGTCTTTTGTCCCATGGAGACCACATAGTAAACCTGTGCTGTGTGGTGAACTCTTTGTCCGGAAGGAGACCGTTTTTGGGGAAGCCCGTTTGCAAGTGTATACAAAAATGACACCAGCTCGCCTGCAACGCGGTCCCATGTCGGGGTGGTGACGACGTTTTCGTCAACCGCGCAGAGGGTGGGCAGAAGATACTCTTCCTGCGGGCTTCCAACGGTGAGCACCACCGCAAAGGGGACAAGAAAATTTTCAAAGAGCTCTGCTCCGTCGGCGCTGTGCGCAGTTTGTCTTTTGTAGAGCGCGTCGTAAAAGCGACACACGGGGTCAAATCGGTGGCCGAGATTGATGATTCTCCTGCCATTCTTCTGTTCAAAAGCCATCATTTCATTTTGTATCTGAAGCATACAGGGTTTTCCGACTATTGCGAAAATCGGGCGTTTTAGAGTTTTGCTGGTTAAATGTATGAACCCGGCAAACTCAGTGTTATCTTTGAATATGTTGACAAACTCGGTTTCATTTACGGTTTTGGTGTACAGAGAAGCTTGCGACATTTGTGTACCTGTAGTTTTGAAGTCGTCTTGGATGCCCACAGGCGTTTTAGGTTCAAAACGTTGTAACGTCAATGCCGACAGCATAGCCCTAACTGCGTCCGTGAGCAGGTTGACGTCGTGGCCAATCACAAAGTGTGCCTTATTATCTTCTATTTTGTTCTGGATGCAAACCTTGAGCGGTGTGTACGGAAGTCGGTATTTTTCGATTGCAACCGCAGAGCGCAAGATCATTGGGATGCCCTGCTTGATGCTCTGGACACAGTCTTCAGACACCTTTTCGCAGAGTGGGACGTATTCTAGGCCAGCCTGCACTTCGCCGCGGCGCATAAACTTGGCAGAGACGTCGGGAATTTTGGTATCTGGCTTTGAGAAGATGCGCCGTGCTGGATTCAACAAATGCACGAATATCTGATTCTTAAAAAAAAGCCGTTTCAAATCGGAGTTTGGAACAGCGTCTAACGTAAGTGTTGTATCATCGGACCCATCTTCAGATTGACTCTGTGAGAAAAGCGCTGCTGTCATCATGTAATACGCCTGGCCTATTCTTTGGTACATTGATTCTTCTGGTCGCATCCCCATGTCCTGCTCAAAGGGGAATGGGCTTGCATCGTATGCGGTTGCATTGAGAACCTCCTGCATGTACCTTCGGCCCAGAGCAACGCTGGGCGTCCTGATGTTGAGATATTGGGCTAGGGCATCGAGATCTTGTGGTTCGGCTGTGTCCCTTTTTGCGTTTTTGGCTGATAACGTCAGAAGCAGCTTTATGTCTTCCGACCGAAAAAACTGAGAGGCTCCGTCATCTGGCTTGGTCAGGCCCGATTCTGCGCCAATAAATGTGCTTGACAACAGGATGCAGTCCTTAAAATCATCATCGTCGACCTTATCAAAGACTGTAACTCCTCCTAGTGCTTGTGTTGTTTGTGGGTTTTCTCCTTTTTTCTTGAAGAGGGCAAACTCTTGTAGTTTAAATGTGACCTCCTCTATGAATTGGTCTATTCGCGTATCGGCTTCGATACGAGCCAAGCGTTTTACCATTTTCGATTGTTCGTCTTCTGCCTCTTGTATTATGCTTTTTATTATGTTTTCTCCTACACGTTGTGCATACTGCACAAGGTAACCGTCGTTTCCTTGACCAAACGACCTACCAGCCGCGCCCTGCAATGGCGATGAGAGAACTTGTAATTGATACTGAGTTGGATCATGTGGATCACTTCGTGCGACGGCCCCGACGATGGTTCCGGTGATTGGAGTCTCTGCCATACTATTTGTAGGTCTGGTGTGGCAACAAAGGAGACGGCCTTGCTATGAAAGAACTTCACGTGTTGGAGCTTTTGTACACCTCGGAGGTGTCCTTTGTGTTGGGTGAGTGTCTTTGGGTTATACCGTTCAGAACGATATGCTAACATCCCGTACCACAGGAACTCCTCTTTTATTTAATTTTGGGGAAAGCACAAAAATGCTTATTGGCAAGAGAATATTATTTGTTCTGCGACTTCTGTTGAACATTGCCGGATTTTCCTTCTTGGCGACGCTTACAACAACCGGGTACATTGTGGCGGGTGCTCTTTTGGGAACAAGTTTTCTTTTTTACGCCGTTTCATATGTTATTGACAGACAGGCCATGATCAAAACCGCGAGGTCGAGCGCGGACGTGATTGCGACACAGCTTCGCGATGCCGGAAAAAATCCTGAGCGGATTGCCGACCTTGTGCACGAAGTATTCCAAAAGGTTACGACGCCCAGATTTGCATTTTTACTGGGACACATCTCCGCTATCAATTTTGTTTTGGATCGCCCTGGGTCAAACGGCGTCGGACCGCACGCTTTGCACGCGATCATTTTGATTGTGAACGTTGTTGTTGTTGCAATCGTGGCTTTCATGTTTCTTGTTGAGGAGCCTATTGTGAACGCGTGGGGCTGTTATGTTGGCTGGGCAACGCAGCAAGCGCCACTGGCTGCGCTGGAATACGGAGTCTGCCCGCAGTATTTTGACGCCACAAGTGCACCGGTGTGCTCAAAACGTTATCCTGAAGGAGGCCCCTACTTCGATTATAATGTTCCAGGATATGGCGTCACGCTCCCAAGTTGCAGCACGGTGGATGCCGCCAAAAATATTTTAGACGGCCCTCGAAATGCTGCCTTTTACGTGTTGCTGATCTCGGTTGGACACTACATTGGGGCAGCAGCGGAGCGCGCGAATGACCTTGACATGATTGCAGCACAAGAACAATTTAGAATTTAAGTGTATTTTTAGGTTAAATCAAAATTGAACGTCTACAATATATGTAGCACCGGGGTAATCCAGAACAAAGCTGCTTATGACGAACCGTCAAAAGTTCAGTATGGTGTTAGTATTAGCATATTGCGCGAACAGCTGTTTGACCAAATCAATAACGGCGGTATTGCGTACATGGCAACCTGATGCTACGCTGGCGGCCCATGCGCTGCAGTCTTTAATTGATGTTATTCCGCATAAACACACATTATCAGCGGTGGTTATAACTGACAGCGCTAGCAAGATCGCTGTGCGCAGAGCCATGAGGTCTGTAAAAGGAAGTCGTCGACTAAAAAAGCCTATCAGCCTTGTTGTCGAACCCAAAATGAACATGAATGGTCACGCCCAACAGAAGTACAGCAAATTGACATCAGATAAATACACCGACGACCCGTACTTGCTGCACGTTGATTCTGATCTCATGTATTATCGGTGGGATGACGCATGTTTTTTTGACGACGGCCTTCCTTTAATTGAATACGCAAGCTATGAAAGTCTACCAGAGTTTGCCCGACGGTGGAAAACCGGAACAGGGCAGCTTTTAGGGCGCACAGTTGAGTACGAGTTTTCACGAAGTAATCAGCATGTATACCCGCGAGAATTGTATTCAGACCTGAGAATATACTTAGAACATAAACACGGAAAGACGCTACGGAACCTGTTTGAGACAACCCCGTTAGTTGGTCGTGAACAAGACAAGGTGAATGCACCGGAATCGGCCATATTAATGTCCGATTTTAATATTCTTGGCGCTTACGCGTATTATAAAAACTGGCGCAGGAATGTGAAGTTACGCAATGTCGCAGACGGAGTACAGGCCGAATCGTGCGTTGCACAATGTAATTCGCGGTTATTCAGCGAGGCCTGTTGTATTGCGTGGTTTTCTGCTGTCAAACGTAATACAAACAATCCGCACTGGCGTTGTGCATCAGATTGGATGCCAGGAGACTCGTCGTGCGTGCAAACCTCCCAATATTATGGCATAAAAACATGCGATTCTTTTCATTTGACTCCATGCTTACGCTCTGAGCATGCGAAAGGAATTTGTTGATGAAATTATATAATGTTCCGGGATATGGCGTCACGCTCCCAAGAACAATTTAGGATTTAAGTGTATATGTAGTTTAAATTAGAATACGTACATTAGCGCATTCTTGAGAAAGATTAATTCCCAAACAGTGTTCTGACTAAAACGCCCACAAGTAAAATAAGGGAGAATGCGCCTTCGTTGCCGTCTCGGACTCCAATGGCCAGTGCTGCCGCTGAGAAAAAAAAGGCCAGCACCTGGAATGCGTCGGCCACAAACGAGCCAATTTGAACCCACGGCCTGCGGTCGCCTGATAGAAGAACGGATATTGCTAGGTCGCACAGCGATACGCCTACCGTTACGCCACAAGATGCGGTCGCATACACCTCGTTTGCTCCAAATGCCAGCCCTACTGCTGTGATTGTCCCAGCCCATATTAAAATTCGAAACATTGTGGATGTGTACGATATGGCTGCTGTTGTCCTAATACGACCGCGCCAGTCGTGCGTATGTGTGTTGTGGGCCGCGGGACGGTGTCACAACCTATTCCCCGTGGCGCGTCGTGCATGGTGATGCGGCGTGGGATCATGTGCCGATTTTGTGGTGAGCGCGGCTGTTGCGTGTCGCAGTGGGGATGTGCGGTGGTCACGGTTTTGAACATTTTGAAGGACTGGGCGTATGGAAAGAGATATGCCATTATTATTGCGCGTCTTATTTTTTTGTCTGCTGTTTCGGTGGACGACGCGTGTATGTGGAACATGAACGATTGGCTCGCACTGGAGAAGCGCGGTTTAATTTTTCGGGTTCCCACCTGCATGGTGCAAGACATTGTAGAGGCATTCCTGAGGGAGAAGCTGCGCAGGGTCGCTCTCCTCAAGACCATCACACGGCCGCCGAGTTTACAAGACGTAGTATTTGATGCGGATGGGCATCTGTTGTAGAGTAGCGCCAAGATAGGATGGTGCACCTGCGTATACTCGTTGACATTTTTGTAATATCGGCACATGCTGCTGCACTTGGCGTCGCGATAGGAGTGTATCATGTAGAGGAAACAACGTCGGGTGTCGAGCTCGTTGCGGTTTCATCAATCGCGATGGGATTCCACTTTGTCTATCTTATTTTGTACCAGTTTACGATCATCGATTTACTCAATAAGCGCAATTATTTCAAGTGGGCAGAGTATTCGATCACCGCTTCTTTGGGGGCAGTTGCGGTGGCCAACAGCAACCCAGACAAACAGATGCAGACTGGCGTGACCATGGCCGTCTTTGTACTGGGTACCGTACAGAACAGCTTTGGAGCGGTGATCGATCACCAGGCGGACACTGCAGAGGGCTGGAACATTGCGAACGTTTCGCTTTCTCGAAACTGGGTGATCGTGGTGGCTTTTCTGACCGCAGTGCTGTGCCAAGTTACAGAAGCCCTCATCGTGTACGAACAAGGCGATCCGCCTGAGAGCCTTTTTATTGTGTACGTTGTTCTATACGGTCTGTTTGGCGTTTGGTGTGGGATCACTGTGCTGCTTTTCAATCGCGCGGTGTCGAGCCGAAGTTTAATCGACAAGAATCTGTACGAGAGAGAAGTGAGGATTTCAGAAGTGGGATATGCAATTCTTGGGGTTGCCGCAAAGGTGACCATCCTTTTGGTTTATGCAGCTACCAAGACTGATGAGTAATTTAAAATGAGGGTGTCCTTTTTGATCTAAACGCAGGCGAGTGCCCGTTGTTGCGTTTCCTGTAGTAGCGCACTGCTGTGTAATCGGGGTCGCGTGCCATCCTCTCTATAGAGTCGAGCACCCACGCGCCAATCACGTCGCCATTCCTGTTGATGCCGCGTGTGTGGTAAAACGTGTGAATTTTTCCCTCGATGAGAAACTGTGCTACTGCGCCGGTCCCTTCAGATTCCCCTATGACCATGTCAAAGGTGAGTGCATTATGCACCCTGGATGGCCGTGCGGCTTCGTCAAAAATGCTGCGATACTGCAGACACACAACGACGCACTCAAGTTTTGCGGGTGGTTCTCGCGGGGACGAAGCGGTGAAGACAACACGGTGCACGCCGGCATCTGGTTCTTTGCACCCTGGTCGCGGCCTGTATGAAAGTGTGACTTCGACCGTGGCCTTTCCGTTTCGAATTTTCGACGCCGTGTTGTGTACTTGATATGGTATGCGCGAATCGGCGATGCCTATCGATACCTGTTGTCCCTCGCTCAGCGTATTCATTGCAGCATATTCGAATACAATGGGTTCGTTTGTGTACAGGTTGTATCTGTTAATGCACGTCAGCCTGCCCTTTTCTTGTCCGCGGCTGAGGGGTGACCCAACCTTTGGCGTTGAAAAGCAGCGCTTCCTGTACATTTCCCATGTAAATCTCTGCAACGTCCCGATGACTTCTCCGGTCCTGGAGACCCACAGAGGCATCGCACTTCTCGGAAAGGAAAAGGCCGATTTGGTGCGGACGTCTTTGAGGAGTGCCTCGGGGCACCCATACGACTCGCAGCCAAGTTTCAACACACACGCGGGGTACACCGCGGCTGCAATCCATTTCCGTTTTATTCCGCACGCGAACGCAAGGTAGTAGTCCATGTCGTCGTCAATTGGCGCAACGAGCGCAGGAAATGAAGCGGGTGATCCGTTTTTCCCCAACAGCGGTGAAAGCAAATCCCAGAGCAAATCTGTTGCCACAACGCGCTCTGCCGTGTTCACAGCGACGTGCGTTTCGTCCTGAGATATGGGCATGGTGTACGCACTCTTGTCGTCGACCTGAACGCGAAGGGAGACGGGTCCGTGCGCAATATACTTGCACTCTTCGCTGTTGACAATAAGAACACCGGAACCAAGCTGCATCGCGGCCCCTCCTGTACGGCGTCTCAAAAGGGACGGTTTCGCAGACGTGCGCTTTCTGGAAAAATATCCTTTCAGTCCCGTTTCTCGTGCAACTTCTTTGGGAGACTTTTTGGGAGCGCGTGCCAATCGTACGGCTTCAAGCGGTGGGTCCGCCTGCGTCGCGTATTCCGGGTTCGGTGTAGCCATGGACTGTTGGTGGACCCGTCCTCGGGGTGCATCAGTGGAGCCTGCTGTGCGCAAGCTAATCGCACGAGAGAATTTTTACCTCTTCAAGGCGAAGTGTTTTGAGAAAGATGGGAAGGATGCTGCGCACCTGTACACCCTTGCAGAAAAGTTTGCGCACTTCCGTCGTATGATCCTTGAGGCAGAGGATCAGGCTCGGCTAGTAGAGACGACTGCCGGTGCAACAAAAATATGCGGCGCCCTGAACGCGCGTACGGAGTGCTTAATCGAGAGCGGCGTCCTGGACGATCTATTGGAGCAGACAGAGTTTCAAAGCAGTATTTTTCCTGCTGTGGCCGCAGATGCACTGGGCAGAGCGGACGACGACGACTCGATACCGGAGAACCCTCTGCTCGACTTCAATGACCAATTGAACGACGCGATGACGGCAACGACCAATCCTGTGTCAAGGCAGATGAAAATGTCAGTGGATGCACTTCCCGATGTCCCAAGTACACCTTTGGTGTTTCCCACCGTAGGAAGCGAGCGCAACAGTCCAGGACTCGCGTTCGTCGCGGGTGAGGCAGTGATTGATAAGCTTGTCGAGTAATGCGTACTCTGCCGGCGATGTGGGCGGGCCCGAACGGCCTTTGACCTTTCCACACGTGTTTATAATGGGTGTGACAACCGTTTTGATTGCTTCCGATGTGAACCCCCCGCAAAGAGCTTCGTCTGGATATCGCGACAGGTCGTACACTTCAAGGATGTTGCAGTCTGCAAGAGTCGGCTCAAGTGTGGTACCACAGTGCTCGCCAAGTTTCGAGAGGACCGTTAAAATTGTCCGCTCAAAAATTTTTTCGGACCCAAAGAAACATGCGCGCGTTGTTGAGCCACACAGTGCTAAATTGAAAAACCGTTAAAACCGTTACGTGTGATGAATACGGGTAGTCGATTACGCACTCGTGTTGAAAAATCCGCTTGGGCAAGTTGTCGAGGCCCCAACTGCCGAAACCAAAAGGATGGATGTGATCATTGTCTTTTCTGTAACGGTTATCCGTGTTTTATACGGGGCGTCCTGGTGGCGTATTTCTCACGCGTGGTCAACGACACGTAGCCATCGATGGTCTTTGTCATTACTAATGCATGCGGCTCTGCAGTTTTCCCTGTGGTCGCCGCAGTGTTGGGAGTGCTGTGCCGGAGCGACGACTTTGTATTTGACAGCGACGATTGTGCACGTACGGCAGTCGGACAGAACGTCACACAGGCCTACCGGATTGAGCCATCGGGAGAAGTGCGAACCGTGCCTTATTCTGGGGAACGCGGTGTGAAGGTTTCGAGCCTGTGCTTGCAACGCCAGCCTGCTATGGCTGCACTGGGGGTGACTACTACGCCCGAACCGGGGATCGACAGCTACGGAATCGTTGCATTTGTTTTTGCAGGGCTGGCAGTGGCCTCTTTTGTGGGCGTGTTCGTATGCGCTGTAATCAAGCCTAGTTTATTCAGATGATAGTTCTACCTTTTAGTGCGCTTGGAGGGGGGGCCTTCAGAAAGCCACTGTTGCTTAAACGTATTGTATTCCCTCATGGTAGAAAGGAGTGCCCTGCGCGGGCCATCGGAGATTGATCCGTCGGAACGCACCACCTTCTCCTGTAGCCTGAGTATCATCGTTTGAAAAATCTTGGACTGCAATTGGTCGAACAGCCCTTCGAACTCGCCGCTTGTGATCAGGTGCAATGCAATCTTGCGCTTGGACCACTGTGGTGCCTTGATCTCTACCCCATTTGAAACGACCTTCACCATTGGACGAATATCTCGGTCGTAGATCCTCGCCACGGAGCTGACAATGGTGTGCACCTCCTTTTTCTGGTCTATGAGCGTCCGGCAATGTGCCCGAAGATCTGCATCCGCCCCGCCGCTGTTCCCTGGTACAAAGTGACAAAAAAAACAGAATGCATTCGGAGAACTTGAACACGCAAGGTTGTCCGACGTGTCATCGCCTTGGAACCAGCTGTACAGGGGACCAAGGCTCTCTTCCGTGGGGATGCATCCGTCTTCGTCTATCATGTCCATGTTTACTTAATAAAAGACAGCACTATGGCAAATACACGCGGTCTCTAATCGCTATCATCGTCCATGAATGCATCAGTGGCAGCCGAAATTTCCGTCTGGTCTTCTACGGCTTCCGAAAGTGCTTTCAGTGTCATGTCGACGGCGGTGCAGTTGTACGACAAATCGGTCGTCGCACGGACTCCTGCCCACGACTGTGTGTTAGCCGCGCACGTGCGAATAGGGTCTTCCGTTCCAATGAAGGCACATCGTTCGTTTCGATAGCAGGGTTTTACAGAGTACTCCTTGCGGGATTTGAAAAGCCCGTCTGTTTCCGAAAGGCGTCGTGTGACAGTCTTGTGAGATGCCCCGTTTGCTTCCACTGCTGCCCTGACGCGGTGCCGGAACACGCCTTCGTACGCAGGGGTTTCCCGTTCAACACCGAGTGCATACCATGCTAGAAATTTGCGGAGTTCGTGCGTCGCGCTTTTTGCTGCATCAGAGAGTGCGCACTTTACACAGGGCGGTGTGAACCGCTGAATGTCGCCGACCTGTACCGTGATCTCGTTCGCGCGATCTTCCACCGCAAACTCGTACACCTGTTGAATGTGCCTTGGAAAAATGTGGATGTTTTCACGGAACGAATCTGCCCTTGCAAGTATGCAGTGTTCCCAGCGTGAGTGCATCCGAGTCCGGTTGTTTACGCCGTCCCAACGGCATTCAACTCCAGAAGGAAGCCTTTTCTGTAAGAGCACCTCAAAACTGACCCACGGCCCCGGCTTCACAGCATGCCCTTGCGCTTCGCGGTTCGGGACTGCAGGAGTGCGCTGCCTTTTGGTATCGCCAATCTGTCTTGACTGGGGCTGGTCAGAAAAGCCTCCCGCAAGCTGGGCGTGCTCGGGTCCCACTCGGCCCATCTTGATCTCATTCATGCGATCTCCCCGCAGCAGAATCAAAAGAGATATGAACGACATCTGCACTCCCCACCGGGGCTCGCCCCATCGGTGGCCACGTTGCTGAATGCGCACCCCCTCGGCATGCTCCTCGTGGTGCATTTTATTGGGATCGGTCAACAAGGGAAGCACAACCTTTGGATGCGGCATGATGTCCCCGAGGGGGGACGGTGCATCCCGGTACGCAGGACACTCCTGCCTGAGATACTCTGCT
>Ga0209348_1000888_pt1 | contig 15053 bp, 9 predicted proteins | sample ETNvirenome_2_30_FD_184065 | JGI IMG/M metagenome (GOLD analysis project Ga0209348, IMG submission 184065) | Marine viral communities from the Pacific Ocean - ETNP_2_30 (SPAdes) (version 2) | ecosystem: Environmental > Aquatic > Marine > Oceanic | place: Pacific Ocean | collected 2013-06-22 | reverse complement strand
TAACAGTTAAATCAACACACCCAGCTCCAGCAACCATGCACACACTGACATGGGAAGGAGTTTATAACGATAGATTTTATACAAGTGTCTAAATACATACACCCAGCAACATTGGAAGCTGCACTTCGTGTGGCTTCTAATTTATTACCCGATGACTATCGGGAGGTTACAGAAGGTCATGGACATGACCCTTTAAATTCACTAGTTGTAGGATCTCAAAACTGCGACTCAGTTTATTTTGAAGTACCAAATGGCGAGATAGCAGGCATGGCAGGAGTCCACAGTGGTGGTCAAATCTGGATGCTTTGCACCCCAGCTATCTACGAATATCCTCATACCTTTGCTAGAGAAGCAAAGCGTTATGTTAATGCAAGAAAAGAAAAGTTACTGTGGAACATTGTTGACGAAAGAAACAAAGTCCATATCAAGTTACTTAGGTTTTTAGGTTTTAAATTTCTTAGGAGATTAACTTACGGACCAAACAATTTATCCTTTATAGAATTTTGCCGTGTGTAGTCCAATAGCAATGGGTATCGCTTCCGGTGTTCAAGCTGGTTTAGGTGCAATAGGTCAAGCCAAAGCAGCATCAGCGGAAAACAAGCGACGTAAACAAGATTACGAATACAAATTAGCTATTCGTAAAAATAGATGGATGCGTGAACTTAGCATCTTTGGAACAAAAAAAGTTCAATATGAAAAAGATTTAAACGAAGCAAATATAGCAGCACAAAGAGCTTACACTCAATCACAAATAAGTTTAAACAGAGCTCAAAGCCAAGCTTTAATAGATCAGCAAGAAGACATAAAAAACATGTTAAAAGCTGAAGGAATGATAGAAGTTGGAGCAGCAGAAAGAGGTGTAAGAGGAAAAAGTATTGCTAGAGCTTTAAATGCCAATCTAGGTTCTATGGGTTTAGCTAATGCAATGAGAGCAAGAGCACTTACTGAATCTAAAGAACGTATGTCAGCACACAACGAAAGTGTCGCCAGAAAAAATAGAAGTCTACAAAATAAGTTGTACAGTAAGGTTGCTATTCAACCTACACCAGATTTACCCCCGCCACCTCCTGTAATGCAAGACACAAGTTTTGGATTATTTACTGGGCTTATAGGTGCAGGAATACAAGGGTTTAATACTTACGGGGAATTTAAAGCAAACAAAGTTTTTGATGAATAATGACTAGTAGTTACAATATTGAAGGAGGAACTTATGATCCAGTAGAAGGTACAAATTTAATACCTGAAATGGAAGCTGACTATGCAAGAATTGAAAGGTCAGAAAATGAGTTTTTCGATTCTCTAAGAGAGAACGATAGGAACAGAGCTAATCAAGCTGATAAAAATTTAAAAGCACTACAAGGATTAAGCTCAAAAATAGGTGAATTGCTTGAACAAAAAAACAAAAAATATCGAGAAGACGAAGAAGCAAAAGGAACTTTACTTGCTATGACAAAAGGAGTAGCTCCTGACTTGTTAGCAAAGTTTAATGATGATGAAGAATCACTTCGTCAAAATGATCTTACTAATGAAGAGTTTGCTTCTAAATATGAATCTAAAACCGGTGACTATATCACCGGAGAAGAGTTTAGAAAGTTATCAGGCTATGCACAGTTTGCTTTTGCAAAAAGGTACGTTACTGAAGAATCAAAAAACTGGGCTAATTACAAATATGCTCAACGAGAATCAGTTTTTATTGAGATTGATAGAGACGGTGATGGTAAAACTGAACGAGTCTATTTTAAAGATGCAAAAGATCAAGCAGAAGAAGATGCTATAGATCAAAAAATTAAATTTGAATTTTTAAAAAGATTCAATGGTATGAATCCAGTCTTACTTGCTAAATATGGTAAGCCAGAAATAGACAAGGTAGATGAATTTGACAGGAGACAAGCTAATGCAAACCGTCAAGCATCAATTTTAAAGGCAAGAAAAGAAGAAGAACTTACTGAAATAGAAACTAACTTTGCCACTGCTGACCCTGCTATAGGTAGTAAATATGCTATGGATTGGGTAGAAAAACATGCTTATCAATATGGTGGTTTAGATGGTGCAAGGTTAGCCTTAAAAGAACATCTTATTAGCGCAGTTAAAAGTGGGCGAATAGGTTATGGTGAAGCATTAAATATAGTTCACCATCAATTTAAAGGTAGAGATGGATCTATGAAAGACATGACTTCATGGGCACAGTGGAGAGATTTAGATGGTGAACTAGATGATGCACATAAAGTTTTTATGAGAATAGATGAAGAAAGAAAAGAAACTGAATTAGAATCTATAGTTGAAAAACTTAAAGAAGGAGAGGATTACACACAAGAACAAAAAATAACTATTAGACAAACTTTAAAAGATAAATATGGTTATGTTCCTGAAGAGGTAAACAATGTTTTAGCTGACTATGAAGATGACAAACAAGCAGATGAAAGACTTAAACAGATATTAGGTCTTCAAAATAATATGTTATTTGATTATCAATTAGTTAATGTAAGTCCATTAATGAAAAGAAAGTACTCTAACTACATTAAAGATGGTGGTGTTTTAGAACTTGGTAATGAGCTATCTGATGATATAAATCAAGATATAAGAATCTATACTAATGAAATTGCAGAAACATCATTTGGTTCAACTGATGCCAAAACATTACGTTGGAGAAACCTTAACATACATTTAGAAGCAAAATTTAGAACAGCATATGTTCAGGCAATAAAAGCTGGTCATCCTCCAGATGTTGCATATAAGTCAGGTTTACAAGCTCTTGAAGCAGTAAAAAAAGATCCAAAACCAGAATATTTTGAAAGAGATTTATCACTTACATCGGAAGATGAATATAGAAGATCTAATACTGTTACTGCTATGTCTCAGTCTGCGGACGGAGGTTGGCATAAAAGTCGTTTAGCTTCAGATACTAAGTCTGAACAAGATCTAGTTGAATGGGCAAAAGGTCCAATGATGATGAAAGATATTCCTTCCTACTACAGAGAACTAGCTGACAGGATAGGCGTTAATCCATTGCTATTAGCAAAAGCACAAGCGAGAAAAATAGGGCTAGAAATAGAAGAAGATCCTAGTGATGAACAACTTGCATCAAATAATAAAATTATAAAAAGATTGTTTTTTTATAAAAATACTCCATCTCGAATTATGAGAGGGAAATTATTACAAATGGAAGAAGATAACGGAGAACCATTTAACGCTAAAAATTCTCCATACAACAAAAAGAACGCAACGATGCCGGGTGTCTAACTGAGGTTACACCTTTATTCGAGGTGTTTATTTACCAAGGTAATTATGACAAACAGTTTTGACCCTTTAGAGATAGATGTAGAACTAAACCAAGGTCCAACAAAAGAAGAAACAGATCAAGCAGTACAACAAGCTAATGAAGCAGAAGCGAACAGAAAAGCTTTTGAAACATATCACGATGCGGATCAAAAACAACGTGAAGCTCAAAATGAGCAAGCTAAACTTGAAATGGAAGATTCCCGAAACAAAGAAAAATGGGGAATCGGTGAGTTTGGTAAAGAACTTACTTCTGCTGTAGGAGGGGGTTTACAAGACACTGCATCATCTCTTATCACAGCTCCAGAAAGAATAATAGATTTCTTTACTGGAGAAATGGAAAAAGAAAATAAAGAAGGCGGATATAAACCAGAATGGGATGACTTCTTTGTAAAAGATGAAAACCCAATAGAAACTAAAACATGGTGGGGAGGAATGATTAGAGGTCTAACCCATTTTGGAACTTTAGCTGCTGTACCTCTTCCCGGTGGTGCATTAGTAAAAGGATTGGCTGGTTCTAGTAAAGCTGCAAGAGCTGCTGGATTAGTAAAATTTGGTATAGGAAAAGGGCAAGTTCCTAGAGCAGCAGTTGCTAAAGCAGCCCAAGTTGCAAGAGTAGGAAGAATTGCTGCTCAGAAAACAAAGGTACTTCCTTCTTTCAAAATATTAGGTAAAACAGTTCCCGGTCTTACAGCTAGGTCCGTTATTAAAGGAGCTGCTCTTGGTGCTAAAGCTGATGCTTTATCAGTCTATTCTCAACAAGAAAACGCACTACAGCTACTTAGAGATAGATATGGTTGGATGGATACACCACTAACTACAAACGATCACGATCACCCACTAATGAAAACTATGAAAAACATAGTTGAAGGTATGGGTATTGGTATTGTTGCAGATGGTGTATTACATGCAATGATTGGTGGTGCTAGAGGAGCTAGTCAAGCACTTCTTACATCAGCAGATGGAACTAAAAAAGTAGTAAAAGAAGCTGACATAATAACTGCTAGACAAGACAGTGTTAACAGTCAAATAATTGAACAAGGTAAAACACAAAAAAAAGAACCCGGAATAAGAGGTGCTAAAAATAAACCTATTGTTGATCCTCCACAAGGAAATGCAACATCTAACGGTACACCGTTTGAAGTAAGAAAACAAAAGAAAAGAATACAAGAAGAGTCAGGTGCAGAAGATGGATCTACAGATTCTTTAGTAACTAATGTTGCTTTAGACAACATGAATGTAAATGCAAATATGGCAAGGAAAGAGCTCACAAAAATAGCTCGTACTTTTATGTCTGATGCTAGGTTACAAAAAGAAATAGCAGATGCAAAAGCAAAAAGAATACCTTTAGAGGAATATTGGGCAGATACAGTAGTTGTAGCTAAACAGATTTATGAAGGTAGAAATACTACAGATATAACACCTAAACAATTTTGGAAACAACTACACGACAAAACGATAACTCGTACTAATAAAAAGACTGGTCAAAAAATTAAGATAATTGACCCACAGATGACTGCTGCTGCCGACATGGTAATTGGTTCTCTTTTTAGAGAAATACGAGACATGGGTGTATTAGGTAGAGAGATCGGTGATCTTTATGATTTAGGAGATATTGATGGTCCAGCACAGCATCTATTTGAAAAGATTAAAGCTGGTTTGACATTAACAAAAATGTCTCGTATGGAAAGCTCACAGATTCTTAGAGAGTTTGGTGCAGGAAAAGTTACTTCTAAAACTGCTAAAAAGTCTATGAATGAAATTGTAGACAGACAGGTAGGTGAGTCTATTGAAGCATTCAGACTAGCTATGAAGTTAGCAGGAGAAAGTCAAAACGACGATTTATTTAAAGCTATATTTGAATCTATCTCTATGTCTAAAAATATTCAGAACATAGAAGATTTTGATGCTTTTATGAGAGCAAAGATGAGAGGTGGAGAGTTAAATGGTTCTAAAGAAACTGGTCTATTAATAAAAGAATTAGAAGGTGTGATGATTAATAGTGTGTTGTCTGGTCCTAAAACACCAGTCCGCGCAATCATGGGTACATCCAGTGCAACATTCATGCGTCCTATGGCTATGGCTATTGGTGCAGGATTGAGAGGTGACGGTAGAACACTTAAAGCTTCTTTGGCATCTATGAATGCTATGAGACAAGCTATTCCAGAATCTTTCCAATTATTTAGAGAAAGACTTAATGCTTATTGGTCTGGAGATATTGCAAGTGTAAAGAGTAGATTTTCAGAAAGAACTAAAGGTGATGAGCAGTGGGAAATGTATGGTCACTGGGCAGAAACCAGAGGTACAAAGGCTGATAAAGCTATATATCGTATGGCTAATCTAGCAAGAAGTGCTAACGACAATAGATTCCTTACTTACTCAACAAAACTAATGGCAGCTACTGATGATGCTTTTGGTTACATATTAGGTAGAGCAAGATTAAGAGAAAAAGCAATGTTCAAAGCTATGGGCGATAGCGGAGATTATGTAGATGTAACTCCTCAAATGCTACGTGACTTTGAAGATTCTTTTACTGACAGTGTATTTGATGCTGAAGGCAACCTAGTAGACGAAGCTGCACAATTTGCGAAAAGAGAAGCAACCTTAACACAAGACCTTACTGGATTTGCAAGAGGTTTAAATGATGTATTTGAAAAAACTCCATGGGCTAAACCATTTTTCCTATTTGCTAGAACTGGTGTCAACGGATTAGCGTTAACAGCTAAGCATACTCCCGGATTTAACTTCCTAGTTAAAGAATGGAATGATATTGCTTTTGCTCAAGTAGGTGGAGATTTAAAAGGATTATCTAAATATGGTATCGAAAGTCCACAAGATCTAATTAATGCAAAAGCTTTACAAGCTGGAAGATTAGCAATGGGTTCGACAGTGATATTTATGGCTGGTCAAAAGTTTTTAGGTGGTGAGTTACATGGTAATGGACCAACTGACAGACAAAAAAGACAGACATGGATAGATGCTGGATGGAAACCTAGATCAATAAAAATTGCTGGTCAGTGGGTTAGTTATGATGCATTTGAACCATTTAACCAAGTATTAGCCATTGTTGGTGACATTGGAGATCACATGGAACTAATGGGTGAAGAATGGGCAGAAGATCATTTATTAAAACTTGGTTTAGTTATAGGTCAAGGGATTACAAGTAAATCTTATCTAGCTGGATTACAGCAATTTGTTGATTTAGCTGGTGGTCAGCCCGGTCAAGCAAGCAGAATTATTGCTTCATTAGCAAATAACACATTACCTTTATCTAGTTTAAGAAATGAAATAGGTAAAGTTCTTACTCCTTACACAAGAGAATTAGGTTCTGACATAGCAAGTTCTATAAGAAATAGAAACTTAATTACTGAAAATATTGCATCCGATCCACTACCAATTAAATACGACATGCTTACTGGTCGTCCTATAAAAGATCACGACTTTGTAACTCGTATGTTTAATTCTTTTTCTCCAGTTCAATTAAACATGGAGTATAGTCCCGGACGAGCAATGCTATTTGAAAGTGGATATGACTTAAGACAGGCTACATATTATGGTCCAGATGGAACAAACTTAACTGATAATCCAGTTGTTAGATCAATGTTTCAGAAAGCTATTGGAGATCAAAATATACTACTTAAGTTAGACAAAATGGCTGAAGAGACTGGTGTTCAAGAATCAATATCTTTAATGAAATATAAAAGAGATAATGGTGAAAGAGATTTAGAACCCAAAGATTTTGCACACTATAAACGAATAAATAAAATATTTAATAAAGCAAAAATACAGGCTTGGGCATCCATTAAAAATGATCCAAGAGTTCAAAAACTAATTGCAGAAGAACAAGATAAGAAGATTAGAGGCGTCAATGTAAGAAAAGAAAGCATGGATGCAATACTCGAAATCAGAAAATAATCCACCCGTCAAATTATCCAAAGATAAATGGCAACAACAAAAACAACTGAAGAAAAATTTAACGGGAACGGATCACTCAAAGTCTTTCCGTTTACAATCGAATATTTACTTACGTCTGACTTACAAGTATTTATAGGCAACGTATTACAAACAGAAACAACCCATTATTCTATATCTGGATCAAATCTTACATTTGTAACTGCTCCAGCAAGTGGAACAAGTAATGTAAGAATTGCTAGATCAACAGGAATAGATGCAGCTCAAAGAATTTATGCTACCGGATCATCCGTTAGAGCTAAAGATTTAAACGCTAATCAAGATCAAGTTTTATTTGCATTACAAGAAAGACTTAATACAATTGATGGACAGGTCAGCTCAACTGCTCCAGCAGGTGCTGCAAATGGAGACAGATGGTACGACGCAGTATCTGGTAGAACATATGTTTATTACACAGATGCAGACTCATCTCAATGGGTAGAGGCTAGTCCACCTTTAAATAGTAATTTTACTCAAACTGGTACAGGTGCTGTATCTAGAACTGTTAATAGCAAACTTAGAGATGTAATTTCCGTTAAGGATTTTGGAGCTAAGGGTGACAATACTACTGATGATACCGCAGCAATACAGGCTGCTATTGACAGTATAAAAGGCACTGACCCTACTGGTGGCGGTGTAGTAAAGCTACCAAAAGGTATCTACAGAACCAGTAGACCATTAATCATATATAGCAATGTTTGCTTAATGGGTGATGGGCTAACTCGTACATATATTAAACCTTTAGATAACGCTACGTTTACTTTAAATCAAGCTGTTATTCAATCTAAAGATTTTAACACCACTGCTAATCAAGCTGGAACCGGTCAGTGGACCTACTACCCTGATAATTACACAGATACATTAGTAATGGGTGCTGGTCTACGTGAACTTTGCGTAGATGGTAATAATGATAATGTTGCAAACGCTATTGGAGTAGCCATATATGGTGCTAAATGGAACTTTTTTAATTTAGCAGTTATAAATACAGGTTCACATGGTATTTGGACTGAAGCAGGTCGAGCAGGTGATTCAACATCTGGTGATGACTTGCACGATTACTTAAACATGCACGAAGCATTTAGTTCTAATATTTATATATCTAATGCTAATAAACACGGATGGTTATTTAGAGGTCCAAATGATAGTTCTATTGGTGATGTACAAATAAAAACTTGTCTATGGGGTGGGTTTTTTCAAGAAAGTACTGGTAATAACTCAATAGGAAACTTAGAAATTAGAAGCATACACGCTTATGCTTGCTCATGTAATTTTACATTAAGAGATGACGAAAATAACATAATAGATCCTGCCATGATTACATTGGCAAACGCAAACGTAGGTTTCTGTTATGTTGATGCTTCAAGAAAAAATGGCTTGTTACTACGTCAAACTGCTAATGTAATAGACCAAGTTCTTGTATTAAAAAATAATGAACTAAACAGAGGTGATTATTGGGGTGTAATAGTTGATTCTGTGGCACAAATAAATTGTATAAGAAATCAAGATGGATCAGAACCACGCCTAGCTGGAACTCAAACAGTAAATAATAATGTAATTACTAACGCTGACGGAGGTTTACTTAAAGTTACCGAAAGTGGTCTAAGTTCTATTATTGGGCAAGTAAGAAGTTCTGTACAAACTGGTACAACTATTCCTCAAATAGGTATTCAACTAGAATCAGAGGCTACAATCGGTTCTTATTTCGCAAGTAATTATAAGAATTTTGGCACTACTAATGCATGGAATAACAGTACAGCTTATTCTACAGACGACAGAGTAACAAGTAATGGTAGGTTATATAAAGCAACTGGTACAGTAAATGCTGGCGGAACAGCACCTAATAATCAGTGGACTGGGCTACTGTGGCAAAATGGTACTAATTACGCAATAGGTAAGGTTGTAAAAGCTAGTAATAATAAGATATACAAAGCTGCAGCTACTATAACTGGTGGCACAGAACCTTCACATACCACAAATGAAATAGTTGATGATTGGGAATTTATTGAAGATGCTAATTGGTTAGAAATTAGTTCTAAAGCATTAGTTATAAAATCATCTAGAACTAACGTAACTATGTCAGCTAAAAACTGTGGTACAACAGTTTTCTATGAAACTCGAGGAAGGAATTTATTAAGCTTAAATGCATTTGAATGTACAAAAGAAGTTGATTATGTTGCTCCTGCAGGCGACACTGATTATATTTTTGTCACTTCAGACACTGAAGGAAGAGCAGAGTTAAATACTGGGAAGCTAATAACTTCTCAAATGCAGCGAAGAGTACATAATATAACTGGTGCTATTAATAATGTTAAAATTATAGATCAAGCTGCTATATCAGAAAGTAGCGGTGTACTTACTTCAAACAGACATGGATTTGTAAACGGTGACACAGTAAGATATCTTTCTAACGGAGCTAATCTCGTAACTGGAACTTCTACTACTGTTGCTGATGGTGACGAATTATTTGTTGTTAATGCAGATACTAATACTTTTAAACTTGCTTCAACTTCAGGTGGAACTGCATTACAAATTGCAAATGATGGAAGTGATGGACAAACCTTTACTAAAGTTATTTCTAACGAGTACACACCTAATCTAAACACGGTTGCTTTTCTTAAAGTTGCTCCTTTAGCAACAAATTTACAGTTTAAAATTCCTACTAATGCAGTAGAAGGAGATATTTTAGAAATACATATACAATTAAGTAATACAACGCCCACTATATCATTTGAATTTACGACTAATCCATCTACAGGTTACGTACACACTTATACCAATACAAACATAGCTTCTTATAAAAGAATTAATTTAGGTTTTGTATTCATTAATGGTGTATTTGTTGAAACATACAATTCTGGATGGGTATAAAATTATGACAACATTAAATTTTCCCGACAACCCTACAGTTGGTGTTTTATATAACGCTGCAAATGGGTTGCAATATACATATGACGGTGTCAAATGGACATCGAATGGAGTTTACTCTTCTGCGCTTACTTTTATACAAGATGGTACAGAAGTAGTTAGAACTGTACAAGATAAATTAAAAGAAACATTATCGGTAAAAGATTTTGGTGCAGTAGGTAACGGTAGTACAGATGATACAACAGCTATACAAAATGCCGTTAACCAATTAAATACTCTATCAACTTCTGCATCAGCTACATTAGTTTTTCCAGCTGGTAGTTATAAGATCACAAAACCAATAAACTTTTCTCAAAATGCAAGTGGCAACTACAGAAGAGAAATTGTAGGTGGTGATGGCACAATGGCTGTTGCTAGAATAGTAGTTGCTTATCATGGCTATGGTTCTAATTTAGTTTCAGGTAATGATAAAGGTGGATTTTATTTTGGACCGGCAACAGGATCTGGAAACTCTAATGAGTTCAGTCTTTCAGGTTTTTATTTTGAAGGTATGACTGGAGGATTTAAACATCCACCAGCTATAGAATGCAATGGACCAGTACAAAGTAGATTTAATAATATTGTTATTGCAAGATTAGACAACTCAGGTCTTTCAATATCCTCTCCTCAAAACTGTAAGTTTTTTAACGTAAGTGTGTGGTTTTGCGGAAGATCCTTTGAATACAAAGATACGGGAACACAAGGTGCATCTGGCACAGCAAAAGTAGTAGTTAACCAAGCTCAAAACTCTACTAATGTAACTCTAGATACTGCTTTGAGTACATTCGTTAACCCTTTTACAGATTCTGATAAATTTAAAACTATAGCTTTATGGAGTAGTTCGCCTGCTAATCAATTCAGACAGAAGTGTAAGATAACAGCTAAAAATAGTGCAACTGACGTAACTGTTGATGTTCAGCAACCAGATTTAGCAGAAGCTGTACTAACAGATAAAAACTTAATTTTTGGTTCACCTCATATAACTACAGAATCAAACTCCACAACAATTACTGCTGATGCAAATACATTTGCTGCTGATGATGTTGGTGCATACATATGGTTAAGAGTTGCAAATCCTACTACTATTACAGCTTGGAATGTTAATACAAATTATAGTTCTGCCGGAACTTTAGTTAAAAATAATGGAAGAATTTATAGATTATTAGGCAATATAGGTGCAGGCAGACTTCCGCCTACTCATGCAAAAACAAAAGCAGATATTTTTGCACATGCAGAGAATGAGGGAATAACAACTACTGCTACATCTACATGGAGTAGTACTAGAGCATATACAACAGATGAACTTATTGTAAACGCAGGAAAGATATACAAGGCAATAACAAATATAGCCGCTAATAATAATAGTGGACCAGCTGCACCAACTCATACAACACCTTCAACAAATGCTAGTCCCGGAGACCAAGATGTAAATGGTTGGGAGTATGTACCTTGGGACGAAATGAGAATAGGTTTATACAGAAGAAAAATTACAGGTTTTACATCAGCCACAACAGTTACTTTAAACAAAGCAATCGGTGCTACAACCACAACGTCAAATACACCAGCTTCTGAAGATATTACTTGCGAGATAGCAATACCAGCGATAGACATAAATTCAGATCATGGTGGTGGTAATTCTTCTGATAATAAATTTGTTAATTTACAGGTAGAAAGTCATAGAGGTGTAGGTGTTTGTGCAGAAGATCAGAGTTTGTTAGATTTTGCTACTACAAAAATACATTCTGAACAAGGTTCAAACGCTTTACTTTCATCCGCAGTTAACTATTCTATTGCAGCTTTATGGTTGCATCAGGTAGATGGTACTTACAATGGCTCTACTGATGGACAATATATTGGTGACAATAGAGTGTACGTATCAGGTCAGACTGCCGGTTTCATTCTTAATGACTTTATAACAAGGACTGCAAATCATGAACAAATAGTTGCTATTGATGAGAAGAATGGTTTCTTTGATGGTGCTTCTTTAGTTATTGACAATATGACCATCACAGGTGGTATTGCAGATGATGAATTAAAAGATGTAGTAAATGATTTAAGTGGTAATCCTGTAGGTTATATATTTAATGGTGCATTTATTAATCAGGGTTCTGATACTTCAGGACCAATAGTAGGTCACATAACACAAGATGCTTATGTCAAACAAACAGGATCTGATGCTAGCTTATATCTTGATAAAGGAAATTTAATATTACCTGATAGCACTGCAACCACTTTAGGAAGATTAGCACTTGGAAATTCGCAGGATTTACAAATATTTCATGACGGTAATAACTCAAGGATACAAGATGCTGGCACTGGATTTTTACTATTAGATACCAACACCTTAATGATACGAAACGTTAATGGTTCTAAGACAATGGCAAAATTTGTAGCCAATGGAGCTGCTGAGTTGTACTTTGATCATGGATTAAAGGCTAAAACATTAGGTTCGGGATTTTCGGTAACAGGTAATTTAGGTGTAAATACAGATTCTCCAAGCACTCCTATACATGTTGTTTCTAGTGTAGCGCGAGGAATTACTGTTGAAAGATCAAACAGTAACAATGCAAATATTGAGTTTAAGAACACTAGCAGTAGTATGTTCTGTGGTCTAACTACCAGTGGAACAGGTTTTTCAATTGACGATGATGATAATTTAGCAGCTGCCTCAATGTTATTTGTCCAACGAGCGGACGGAAACGTAGGTATAGCAAACGATAGTCCAACAGAAAAACTTGATGTTACTGGTAATATAAAAGCAAGTGGAAGTATTACAGCTTCTACTGGTGCAACATTTGGTGGTGCAGTATTTAATACAGATGGAGATTTAGATACAACAAGAGCAATAAACATTTCAAATGCACAGCCCGGAATTAAATTTACTGATACTGGTGCAAATCCTGATTTTATAATTCAAAATCGTGACGGTTCTTTTGCAGTTAGAGATACAACCAGTAATGCAAATAGATTTTTGGTCAATATGGCTAACGGTGATGTTACAGTTACTGGAAACATACAAAAAGGTGATGGTACTGGTAATTTAAATATTAGCGCAGATGGAATAATCTTAAAAGGAGCTGATGGTAGTACTCTTGCAAGTTTTACAGAAGCAGGTGCTGCGGTGTCGTATTTTAATAATTCTGCGAGGGTTGAAACTACCAACACTGGAGCAAAAATTTATGGGAATACTGGTGCTGATCCAGCTTTAGAAATCAAACATTCAAATATAAATGTAGAAGGTGAAGTAATTAGAATTGCTAGAGTAGATAGTGATTTTAGATATCATTCAATATTAGCTTCCAACTCTAATAATACTACGAACAACTTTATTAAATTTAACGTTCATGATGCTTCTTCGAGTCATCCGTATATAGCTCAATTAACCCAGCTGTACATGGATGATGATAAAGTTTCCTTGAGATTTGATGGATCGGAGAAATTAGTCACAACTTCCGGTGGAATTACTGTGACCGGCTCAGTTACCACTCAAGATATGAATATGTCTAACCTCAATGGTTTTGCTAATGAAGTTGATAATACAAAAGGTAGTTGGTCAATCCAAGAAGGTGCTGACGACTTATTCCTAATCAATCGTGTAAACGGTAAAAAATACAAATTTAATCTTACAGAAATAAACTAAATAGAAATGTCGATAACAAAAACTTGGCAAGTAAATACTTGCGTACGTACAACTGCGGATGGTTATGTAAACAAAGTTATCTATCGTGTAATTGCTACAGACGGTACTTACAACTCAAGAGCAACTGGTGAAGTAGATTTAGAAAAACCTGAAACTCTTATACCTTATAAAGATTTAACAGAAACTCAGGTAATAGGTTGGGTAAAAGCAAAAATAGGTGTTTTAGCAACAGATGGTAAAGGTCCTTCAGTTGCACAAATAGAAGCAGCTTTAGATGCACAAATAAATGAACAAAAGACTCCTACAACAGCAGTAGGTACACCTTGGGCAGTAGAAGAATAGTTTTTGAAATGGGTGAAGCAATACACCTACCCACTTTAAACTTACCACCCGCCCAACAATATCCAACTCCAGCTCTAGATCTACCAACAGCGGACATTCCATCCTACAAACCTTTAGTAGTACCTCCTAGTGATTTACGTAAACCTAAAGAGTCTAAATCTAAAACAAAAGAAAACACTGAACAACCACCTCCTCCACCTAAGTTTGAAGTACCCTACTTTAATTTTGAAGTACCACTTCCTACAACTGAGGTAGTCATGGCTGCGACCTATGCAGCTGTGAGTGCGGTTGCAGTAACAACTTTTGCACAGCCTTTATTCAACACTATTAAGAAGAAATTACAGAAATCAATACAAGGGAAAGTAGATAAATGGAAACAAAACCGCCAGAAAAAAAAGGACTCCTTACCAAATTAAAAGAGAACGTAGATGACCATGAAGAACAGATGGCAATACTTGGTGCTGCCGTGCGTTTGGGTGTTGTCATATGGAGCGGATTTATTATCACTCTTAATTATGTTGAGTTACCAATGGTAAAAAAATCCAACGCATCAGCCGATATCACTTTCGTAGCCAGCATTTTTACGGGAGCACTAGCAACTTTTGGACTGTCTACGGGCAATGGTAAGAAGAACGGAAACGGAAACGGAACAAACACAACTAAACCAAAAACATGAAGAAATGGATTCTTCTCTTAGCTCTGTTGTCACCCGCAGCAGCAAGAGCAAACACAGTGACTCCTCAATTTACACAGGGGTCCATGAACTCAACTACAACTACAACTCAAACAATTCAAGAAGTCAAGCAGACTCAGGTGTTTGGAGCAGAGGTAAAGAGCTGGTCAGGCTCAAATGTAACTCCTTCTGGAGACATTGCAGACGCAGCTACAACCTTCTCAGTAACAGACGCTTCAGCAGACTGGCTTCTAGAGACAACATCAA
>Ga0209348_1000887_pt1 | contig 15069 bp, 15 predicted proteins | sample ETNvirenome_2_30_FD_184065 | JGI IMG/M metagenome (GOLD analysis project Ga0209348, IMG submission 184065) | Marine viral communities from the Pacific Ocean - ETNP_2_30 (SPAdes) (version 2) | ecosystem: Environmental > Aquatic > Marine > Oceanic | place: Pacific Ocean | collected 2013-06-22 | reverse complement strand
TTTTTTTTACATTTACTCCAGCAACAGCACCTATGGCAGTTCCTAAAAGAGCACCTGTTAGTTTACCTAACACGTTTCTATCGTCTTCTGCTTCTCCCCATGGAACTCCTTTATCATATCCTATTAAACCACCAGTGACACCTCCGATAGCACCAGTTGGATTTTGCATAACTGCTCTAGCAATAACACTTTCGTTGCCTTCATATAAATCTTTGTAAAATTGTTGGATTGGAGATAATGTTTTTAAGTTATTTAACTTAACATTATAGTCTTCTCCATCAACTAATTTAGATACAGTTTTAGATCCATCTGGATTATTTTTTACTTTTACATTAACATCATCACCAATTTTTGACACATCATCTGTGGTTATTTTTGGTGTTTTAGGACTTGCTTTTACTACATCATCTACAGCTGCTGTCTCTTTTATACTAACTGGTTTACTAGCTTCTGGTATAACTTTTTCTCTAAGAGGTATAACAGGTTTGCCACGAGCTTTTTTTACAACGTTTGCTATACCACCAGCTAAAGGTGCTATTGTGCCTCCACCAACAACTCCTAGCATAGTTTGTTCAGTTCTGGTCATTTTACCATCACCAACTAAACTATCTAATTCTTCATCTACATATCCAGTTGCACCAGCAATACCTCCAGTAACCATTCCGTATTTTGCCATTTTCCAAATACTTCTAGCTTTTGCAAATGGTATTGCCCAACCAACAGGATCAGCCATCAATCCACCAAAGTATGCAGCAGTTACATAACCACCATACTCTTTATTTTTCATTAGTTGATTTAACATCAACTGTTCTTTTTTACTTTCTTCTGCACCTATTCCTGTGAGTTGTGAAACACCTCTTACAGTATCTGTAACACCAAGCCTAGATGCAAAACCTATAGCTTCTGCTTTAGTATAATTACTAACATCCATTTCTTCAACTGTTCTACGTTTAAGTAGTGGGTTAGCATCTTTATCATCATCAAAGTTTATACCAGCTTTTTCAGCCCTTTGTTTTATGACTATATTTTTTACGTCCTGTAATGCCATATAATTAATTATTTAATTCTGGAAATCTATCTGCGTAAGGAATTTCATTTTGAATTAAAAACTGTTTCATTTCAGCAATTTCACCTGGATTACCATTAGCAATTACCCCATTTATTGCAGAAATTAATTCTGGAGTTAATTCATTTACACCCTCAACATCAATTTTTGCATCATTCATAGCAGCTACATTACCTTCTGGTGAAGTTTGCATTAACTTATTAGCCTCTAATTCATAGTACAATCTTCTAGTAATGCTGCCTTCAGTTCCTTCAGCAACTGGTTGTCCATCAGAATCTACAGAACCATCTAACCACTCTGGAAATTCTGTTACATCTTTAAGAGGGCTATTAGTGTAGTCTAATTTTGCTAACTCTCCAGCTGGTCTATCTAAAAAAAATTGATTTTCGCTAGCACCAAAAGCAAGATCTGCCATAGGAGGTGCTGTAGCTGCTGGTTGTTCCATAGGCATTGCCTCACCTTCTACAGTTTGCATATCAGGTGCAGGTTCTTGTGTCGTTGGTTGACCTCTTAATCCTAGTTGAAGATCTATCGTGCTTTGCCCAAGACCTAGTTGTCCAGCTATATCGTTAGTATAAATATCTTTATAGTTTTCTAGTCTTTCTTGTGTACCAGAATCAAACTCAGCAGATTCAGCAGCAGCATTTAATGCCTCCATAGCACTAACTTCATCTGCACCAAACCCCTGGACTAACGCTTGAGCATCTTCTAGTGGTTTTGTTGAATATAGAAGATTAGGATTTAAAGAGTATAAAACATTTTGTTGTTGTTCTGTGTAAACATTAGAAAGTGTATCTTTTGTTTTTTGTTCTGTTTCTAATAATTTTCTTTGTTCGTCTATATTTTGTAAAGCATACGGTGCTATTTGTTTTACTAATTCAAACTTTCTTTCAGCAGCAGCTCTTTTATTTTCTAAAGACTGCTCTAACGCACCACTACCAAACGCATAAAATGCTGACATTATTTTTTCTCCTCTGGTTTACCCATTAATCCTGTTGCTGGTGCAGTTTCTTTTTTAATTTTTTCTGCAGCTTTTTTAACACCTTTTACTCCTGTATCTTCTGATACTCTTAACATAGCTTTTGTAAAATTATCATCAGGTTTTTCATCCATTAGTATACTAAATTTTTCTATGCCTGCTGCTTTTGCAATGCTTACAACTTGCATAAGAACTACTGGAGCTAATAATATTGCAGTATCTACTGAAAACTTACCCTCTGTAAATCCAGCAAATAGTATAGTTCTAACTACAGCCTCTGCTGGTACGTTTGCAGATAACATAGTAAGCAACTGTTGAACAGCTTCTTCTTCTGTTAAATTATCAAATATTCTATCTCTTGCTTCTCTTAAATCAGTAAACTGTGGTGGATGTTCCCAAGGATAATTCTTTGGTTCATCTGTTAAAGACTGTCCTGGTATTGGTCTATCAAATATATCAGGAAAATTATCATTACCATTTGCCATTATTACGTTTTCCTTCCTTGACTTTCTGCATAGTTATACAAAGATATAGACTCATTTAAAAATGCACTATAGTCTGCAGCTGCAGGAGCCTGTACTGTTTGTGCTCCCTCTGGTGAATATGTTGTTAAACCTTCAGATGCTAAAGATGAGTATCCTGTAGAACCGCCACCGTATGACGCTCCTCCTCCTCCTCCACCTAGTCCTCCTACTGCACCCATTATACCTTGTGCAGCTTCAAGTTTTCCTTTTAATCCAAGAAGTCCTGTTGTTGTTGCTTTTGCTTTAGCAGCACCATACAAAGCCTTTGCTCCTCCAAATATTTGACCTCCAAGACTTGTGCCTGCGGCAGTTGCTCCTATGCCTGGCAATAGAAATGTAGAACCAATTCCTATTGCAACTTTACCTATATCTGATTTAACAAAACTTTTAAGTGATTTTGCTATTTTACTAAACATATATTCTCCTATAAAATTGATATTGCAAACTTACCTAAGAAATTAAAGAAATCATTTTTAGCTGTTTGATTATTTGTATCAAACATATTTGCTCTGTTTATAGCTGCCATAGCTATATTGTGTTGTCTATTTCTTTCATTTTCTGCTGCTGTGTTTGCCCATGATGCTTCGTCTCTCCACTCTTGCCATAATGTAGATAATGCAAAATTAGAAAGATTCAATAAATTTTCTGCGTTAGTTTGATTGGCTGCATTTACTGCTGCAGTGTTTGCTGTGTTAATTGTTCTTCTCCATGTTGCATTAGACTGATCTATGACTCTTTGATTTTCTACATTAAATCTTTGTCGTTGATCTTCTATCTGTGCATTGAACTGATTGATAGTAGACTCTCTTTGTGCATTAGCCTCATTAACTGCTATAATATTATTTGCATTTTGTGCAGCAACTTTATTTTGTTCTGCTGCTGTAAACTGTTTCATAGCATCAGTTCTTTCAGCATTACTTTGATTTATCTCTTTTGATAAGTTAGAAAAAAATTGATCTGTTTGTTGTTGATTAGTAGCATTAAATTGTAATGATGCATTAGTTGCAGCCTGATCAGACAATAAAGTATTTTGTCTTAAATTAATATTTTGTAATCTAGTTTGTTGGTCATTGCTAAGATTAGATACATCTAGTTTAAAATATGCATCTGCGTTTGTTAGTGCTGCTTGCTGTCTATTGTTTAAGTTTGCAAAGATCATCTCTTTGTATGCTGCAGCATCTGCAGCAGCTATTGGTGTAGCTGCATTTAAAATACCTTCAGCCATAGCTTCAGCAAACATAGTGCTTTGACTTAAGCCACGTTTTGCAAGTGCTGCCATGGTAGCTTTAGATGCACCTCTAGCCCAAGGAGGAAGCTGTCCTCCAGTTTGTAAAGCTGTTTCAATCTCTGTTGATAGTTTGCCTAGCTGTCCTTTTACAGTTGCATCAGATGTTAATGCATCTGTCTCTGCTGCCATCGTTTGTGTAGGTGCTGTAAGTTGTGCAGCCACTGCTTGAGGTGTGTTAGAACCTGTTGTGGTTGCTGTATAGGTTTGTGCTGTAGCAGCTGGTTGAGATGCTATCTGAGATGCAGATACACTTCCAGGTGCAGCTATAGTAGGTGCAGTTGGTGCTGTAGGGGTAGCAGCTTCAACCGTTCCTGTAACTCCTGGTGTTGATACTGTTTCACCTGCCTGTACATTTTGTAGTGCAGGATTTACTGTTGTACCTTGAGGTAGTGTAGGCTGATTAACAGCAGTTTGTAAAGTTCCAGCTACATTAGCAGCACCACCCTGTGCAGTCGTAGCTTGTTCAGGTAGCTTTACTGTTACCTTTCTTTGTTCTATATCTTGAGTTGCCATTATCTTCTTTTCCCTTGTCCTCTATATTTCTTAAAACTTGCTTTCTTTTTTTTATTCATTGTGCTTGTTATAGGGTTGCGTCCTATAGATGTTCCCTTATGTACAGCTTCATGCTCTTGATATGACTTCCATTTCTTAGCCATATTATAACATACTTAATAATGTTTCTATTACCATTAGACCTACAGCCCCCACTGTAGAAAGAACAACCCAATAGATCTTATCTATTTTACCACCCAACTTCTCTACGTCCTCATGAACGTGTGAAATCTTTTCATCCAGGTGTGCAAGGTGATTTGTTTTAATCACTTCTATTTCTCTTTTAACACCCGTAATGTGTCCCTGTAGGGATATAATATGTTCTCTCTCCGTCTTTGGCTCCATGTCCATCTTATGCGTCTTTGACGTTAGATAGTTCGCTATTTGTTTTTAAATTTGCATACGCAAGTTTAATTGGATTGTCTGTTGCATCTAGACTGTAATCAATTTTAAAATGATCTACATTACGATTAGATATACGCATGGATTCTTCTGTGCCTTTACCATCTGGGTCATCACGAGTATTTTTATCTTTGTAAATTAAAACATCATAAATTAACTTCCATGCATCATTACCTTCACCATCTACCATTTTTTTGACATACGCTTGAGTCACTCTTATATACACATCCGTAAGTGCTATGCCTTCAGGTGTTGTCATGTTTGCTGTTATTGCCATATTTTTCTCCGTTTTCTCCTTAATTTAATAACTTTATATCATGCTTTTCAAGTATTGCATTTGCTTTGTCTTCGCCTAATACTTCTTTTGCCATCTCATACACGGCTTCCGCCAATCTTTGATGTTTCTCGTATTGTTGCCAGATGGCACCATTATGAAGTCTTTGAAAACCTGTAATGTTTATAAAATGATTAGGTGTGCCATCTTTTTCTCTGCCAACTAAACCTATCTTAGCTAAATCTTCATGATTATATTTTACAAACTGATCAAACTTAGAGTCAATAACACCATTACCATGAGACAAATCTAAAGCTCGTGCAAGGTGAGCATCTTCGTATTCATCAAACGCACTTGCACTTCCATCATGCCCAATATCTCCATCACCTCTAACTATAAATTTTGTGCTACCATCATTTTTAACAGCAAACATATTATCATCATTACCGACTCCTGTATAAGAACTTCCACTTTTTTCTACAGCTCTAATTTGAACAATGCCTTGAGAAGAAACACTGAAGGCACTATCTGGAGTTGTAGTGTAACCAAACAACTCTATTGCCATTACGCTTGAACCTTCAGTATATCCTGAAAGTTTACATCCTCCATTATTAGAATCTACTTTTTTAATTGATCCATAAGTATCAGTTTCAGCATTGTTGCCTGTTCCAGATGTTATTCCATGATCAATATCAGAAGATTTAAAACTTAAAATTTGAGCATCATTAGCTCCCATATTTAAACAAAGTCCACCAGCAGAAACATCACCAGAAGTTTCTCCTCCTGTTTGAGTTCTACCACCACCCATGACAAAAGACTCATCACCCTCGTGTGTAATTGTCATGTGATCCGTATTGTGACTGTAAGATATTAAAGCTCTATCATTATCTCCACTATCTCCAAAATGTATATTGCCTGTTCCAGTAGTGCTTGAACCAATAGTTATTCCAGTATTTCCATCGTTCTCTATAAATAATTCATCTGCATCACTATTAGGAGATACACTACTATCAGCTTTTCTAATTTGTAATTTTGCATTGTCATCTGTTGTTCCTATAGAAACATTACCGTTACCAAATATATGAACTATGTCAGAGCCACCAGCTTTAAAATCTATTCTGTCATCTGTATCAGAACTTATTGTTGTATCATTATCTGCGTCTAATATAATACCATCTGATACACCTTGTACATCAACTGCACCATCTTTTAATATAACGCTATCAATACTTACGCCATTCGCTGATGTTTTTTCTGATACTGTATCTACTCTTATTTCACTCATCTTATATACCACTCCTCTATTGTGTCTGAAATGTCTTTCATTTTAATCCATCGGTCTCCAGTCTTTTGACCTTTGCTAATTGGTATCTGACCAAGTAATCCAATAACAACCCACTCGTCTCTTTCCGATCTTGGTTTATATTCAGTGTCTTTATTCCAATCAGGGTTTTGTTTTCTTCTTTGTTGTGTTAATTCTTTTGCATCTGCGGGTGCAGTTACACCTTCTGGGATAGCATCAAAAGGATATGAATGATTTTTAACTTCAATATTACCATTTTCTTTTGTTGTTTTTTCAGTCCATTCTTTGACTATATAATCCTCCCAAACCCAAACTCCAAAGTCATCTGTTAAATATTTATTATGCCATTTATTCCAACCAGCATTACCAATTACCGCAGAAATTTTACCATCTTCTTTTGGTCTAACCACTCCAATAATAGCTGATGCGTCATCACTAGAAGTAGACGCTCTTACCTTGCCGCTTTCTAATACAACTGTTTTTCCAATCGCTATTGCATTGCCGTCTACTGTTTCAAAATACTCGGCATAATCCGCACCATTTTCTGTAAGAGTGCCATCCATGGACATATTACCAGCTGACCTCATTTGATATTCTAAATCAGCACTGGATGCATTATTTGAATATGCTTGTAAAAAATCCCAAGCTGCATTTGCAGCTCTATCACAAAACCATCTCATAACACTCTCATCAGCAGAGCTTGTGTCGTATTCTATCTGTACACAGTTTTCATCTGATTGATCTTGCAGTATTCTCAATTTATTTGATGATGTTTCAACCCCAATACCAACATGAGAACCTGAACCAATTGTCATTGCATCAACTGTCGATCCACCTGATCCAGTAGCAAATACAATTTTTGCTTCACCACCTGTGCCATCACCTTCACCTAGTATTCTTGCACCAATTCCAGCAGAACCAGAATCAGCAGTTATAAATTCTATTCCTCCTAAAGTTTGACCAGCAGTAACAGTTGTGTTTGGTCTTTTTAAAGCAATTGTACCACCAGCACCAGTTGCACCAGTTATTTGTAATTGTGTTGTTGGACTGCTTTCGTTAATTCCTATTTTATCTTCACTTCCATCTATAAAAAACATGTGAGTGTTACTATTAGATTCAGCTCTAAAATCTACAGATGCACTTGACTCATTGAATGTAAAAGACCCACCATCAAATGATACATCACCTGATGCTGTTATACCATTATCTTTTAGGGTGACACCGTCAACAGCTACGCCATTTGCACTAGTGTTCTCACTAATTGTATCTACTTTAATTGTACTTGTCATCTAACTAACCACTCCTCTACTGTGTCTGAGATGTCTCTCATTTTAATCCAATTTGTTCCTGTTGGCTGTCCTTTGCGTAATCTTAGTTTACCCATAAGACCAACTGCATTCCACTCTTTTCTCTCTTGTCTTGGAATGTATGTTTTAGAACTATCCCATTCTGGGTTAAGTTTTCTTCGTGTTAATAAATTATTATCTTTATCTTTTGTTATTACTTTTGCATCACTTGGAACAGTTACATCACTTGGTATTTTATCTGTCTCATAAGAGTGCTTTATATTGTCTCGGTCTTTAACTTCTACCCACTCAGTCGATGTGTATTCTTCAAGTATGTATTGATTCCATTCATCTTTTAAATATTTTTGACTCCACTTACTCCAAGCCGCATCACCAAGAACAGCAGGTTTAGCTGAAACAACTCCTATAATTTTAGATGCATCATCACTATCAGATGCTTTTACAATTTTATCTCCATCTAAAATTACTGAATAACCAAATCTTACTTCACTATCTGCATTGCCGTCTTTCCACTCAAACATCTCTGCGTAGTCGGCTGGAGTATTCATGGCAGTTCCACCATCTGCAAAAACTTCACCATCACCTCTTACATTGAACTCCGTGTCAGGAGTTCCAGATGAACTTGACCTGCATAAGAAAAAACTATAAGCACTAGAGTTTGACCTAACACACTTTATTTCTTGACCATTCATAGCGGCACTTGAAGATGGGTTAGTTATTGTAAAACCAGTTCTACCACTAGCTGAAGCTTGGTTCTCGACTATAAGTTGTTGATCTGTAGAACCAACATTGCAAAAACCAGCAACATCATTTCCAGCGTCTACTACAAAAGCATTACTAAGACCTGAACTTTCTATAACAAAGTTCATATCTTGGTTGGGTTGATTAAAAACAATTTCACCTTGCCCACTTGTGCCACCACTTATGTCAAAAATTCTTCTTAATGCTCCATTATTAAATACCTCTAACTGAAAAGTTGAGTCCTCAGAACCACCTGAACCATCACCAGCGTCTATAATTTGTGATGTAAATTGTGCATATACAGTTTTATTACTAGCATCATCTTCACCTTCAAACCTTACTCTACCAATAACATCATTGTCTGCTGGGCTACCTGATTCTCTATGCAACACTAATTGTGGTCCTGCTTCTGCATCAGCATCTGTTGATACTAATGTAAGCTGGTCTGTGTTGTCAGCAGTCGTAATTGTAACACCGTCATTAATTGTTAAAGATGTTGCTGTTACCGTTGCAAGGGTATTACCACCTACTTCTACTACTAGGGTATCATCTGATGCTGACGATATACTAGTATCCTGATCATCATCAAAGTCAATTTTATTATTTACACCATCTATTTGTACGCCTGCCATTATATTACCACCATAGTTCCTGTGACTGTTATCACAGCGTTAATTGTTATTGGTCCTGCAACAACTGCACTACCAACTGTTTGATTTTCATCCACTGTAGAATCATGTTCAGGTATCTGCTCTGATGCAGGTCCTGATCCTACAAATAATGGACCTCCTACTTCTTCTTGTGCCATAATATCTCCTTATTCACTAATTGCGTCTACTCGACTAACCCAACAATCAAAACCATTTGCTGTCCCACTTTGTGCTTTTAACACATCTCCATTTTGCATAACAATTTTAGAACCACCTTGAACTACTTCTATTGAAGATGAAGCTGGTACGCTTACACCTTTTATTAGATATCTGGCGTTATTACTGTCACCAGCGTCTGTAATAAATACATCAAGTGTATCTGTAGTTGTTAAAATATTAGCAAAGCGAAGACCTACTATAGCATCGTCACTATCAGCTGTGACTATAGTGGTAGCAGAGTTTGTAATTCTTGCCCCATTTGATTCAAAGTCTTGTGCCATATATCCTCCTTATAATGCAATCGCCATAGCGACTGCGAATCCTTTTGATGCTCCACCAGCAGTTACTGATGATCCACCTATTGTTATTGCTGATGCTTCTAATGTGCCTCCAGCCACTGTTAAAGTATTGGAGCTGTGTGTTAAAGTAACATCACCGTTATTAAAATTAATTACACTGCCTGATGCTAAGAATAAATCAGACCACATTAAAGATGTTGTACCTAATGCAGTTCCATCAGATGTTCCTGGTGTTAATGCATTTTCAGATAATACCATTTCTTTTGCATTGTTTGCATAGAAATTAATATTATTAGCATCTTCAAAATCTATCTTAGTTTCATTGTCTTCTCCAATTTTTAAATCTGTAGCTAAGATAGAAGTAATACCTGTTTGTGCAGCTGCCATTCTTGCTGCTGCTAAAGTACCAGATCCAATATTTGATGCATCAGTAGTATCTGTTGTTGCTGATGATGCTAGTGCAGTTCCATTTACTGTAATTGCATCTGCCTCTAATGTGCCATCAATATCTGCATCTCCACTAACATCAAGAGAGCCTGCATCAAGTTCTCCTGTTAATGTTATGTTTCTAAATGATGATACATCTTTATTTGAATCTACTGTTACAACTTTACTTGCAACAACTGTACCAACAGATGCTCCTGTATCACTATAGTTAAGTTCTGCTGCAGTAGCAGTTACTGTTGTTCCTGCTATTGATAGTGCATCTGTTTCAAGAGTACCATCAAAGTCTCCATCTACAGCATCAATGTTACCTTTAAATATAGTAGCTGTTACTGTTCCTGTGCTTGGATTATATGTAAAGTCACCATCTGATTCTAGACCAACATTACCTGTAGCTGAAGTATCTTCAATAAATGTAATTAAATTTTCTTCGTTAGTGCTTTCATTATCTGCAACACTTACATGTGCTGCATTTGTAGCATTTGTTACTGTGGTTGCTGCAATTAATGTAGCAAGAGCAGTTCCATCTACTGTAATAGCATCTGCCTCTAGAGTACCATCTATGTCAGCATCACCAGATATATCTAATGTTGCTGCATCTAGTTCACCAGTTAGTGTTACATTTCTAAATCCTGATACATCTTTATTAGAATCTGCAATCACAGCCAATGAAGCTGATACAGTTCCTGCGGTAATACCATCTACTAAATTTAACTCAGCTGCTGTTGATGTTACTGTAGTTCCGTTTATAGATAAAGCATCTGTTTCTAAAGTACCATCTACGTCTACGTCTCCTGATATATCAAGAGATGCAGCAATAAGTTGATCTACTTGTAAATCTTCATGTGATGATCCAAGTTTTAATTCAAATTTAGGACCTGTAGTATTATAGCTAAATGTAGCATCATCCCCAGACCCACCTTCAATAGTTATACCTGCACCGTTTACAACTGCAGATGTGCTGTTACCAGAATCTAAAACAAGATTGTGATCATTTAAATTTACAGTAGTTGAGTTTACTGTAGTTGTTGTGCCACTAACAGTTAAATCTCCTGTAACAGTTAAGTTATCGTTTACTGTTACTTCAGAAGTTGTATGCCCAATAGAAATAGGCACACCTGATGTAGCCGTTCCAATAGTAATACCATTAGATGTATTAGAGTTATCTATGTTTAAAGTTGAAGTACTATCAAGTGAAATATTAGACCCATCAACTACTAGTGTTCCGTCAATATCTGTATTATCTAAATTAGTTGTTCCATCAATATCTGCATCTCCTGAAACATCTAAAGTAGCAGTATCTAACTCACCAGTGATAGTAATGTTGCGACCACCTGTTATATCTTTGTTAGAATCAGCAACAATAGCTTTTGAAGCTGAAACAGTTCCAGCAGTAACTCCATCTATAGTTTCTAACTCTGCTTCATTTATATCTGCAGAACCAATGACAAAACTAGTACCAGTAATAGTTGTACCTGTTATAGCTGCAGCACTAGATCCACCTATAGTTACACCATCTAATGTACCACCATTAATATCTGCAGTGCCTGCAACTAATGCATCAGTAGTTACTGTACCATCAAAAAATGCATCTTTAAATTCTACAGAACTTGTACCTAAATCAATATCGTTATTTGTTGATGGAACAATTGCACCATCAGTAAATGTTACTTGATTAGCCCCACCAGCTGCTATAGTTATAACATCAGATCCACTAAATGTAATACTTGTGTCTGTATCTCCATCACCAGCTATAGAATCTAATTGTATAGATCCTACATTAGTAAAGTTAGAGTCTGATAAATCTAATGTGCCAGTAACGTCTAAATTACCACCAACTGATAAATTACCTGATACATCTACTGCACCATTTATGTCTATTGTAGTGGCTGCTATCTGTATTTCTGTATCTGCTACTAAATCTAATTGACCATCTGTAGATGAATTAATATATATTGCAGTATCTCTAAACTGTAATTTTTCTGTAGTTGTTAATAGTATATCATCAGAAAACTGGAAATAGTCTTCATCTTCCATCCATGTTAGTACACCATCAGATGTATTACCATCAAATGTTACAGCAACATCTGTATCAGCACCTGTACCGAATGTTATTGTATTACTAAATAATTTAGATATAGGCCCACCATCTCCAGCAGTACTGCCATCATGGGTGTGACCTGTTGATACGTTAAACGCTGCTAGTATCGCATTAAACTCATCATTAGTGTGAGCTGCGGTAATAGTATCGCCATCACTGTATGAGCTTTGTCTAGCTGAATATACTGCCATTATCTTCTTCCTCCTGGGACAAATTCTAATTCAAAACCTTTTAAACTTATTGGTGGGTTTGTGCTATCATCTGTAACTTTTAAGGCAACTGTAAACCCTGATCCCACAACATGTTGCCTTACTAGTGGTATACCTGACTGTCCATAAACAGATGTATTATAAACTCCAGTTCCATATAGTGCAGGTACGTTACCTGTTGTTATTGGAACTGCTGCAGGCTGTGGTGTAGTGCTTGCATCAAAGTCATATCTAACTTGTAAGTTAGCATCTACTTGACCTTCGTTAGTATAGTTAACGATAACTCTTTGCATATTTTTTCTTATACCTGGATCTCCCATAGTTAAGTCAGGAGATCTGTATCTACCTGGTATAGCAAAAGTTGCAGCTGCTCTAGTAAACTCATTGCCAGATTCTTGTTGATATACAAAACCATCATAGCCACCACTAACAATAGTTTCCGTATTACTTATAAAATCAGAATCAGTAGATGATACTTTTAATCCACTAATATCTGCATACTCATATCCAAGCTGTCCTGTATTTGGATTAGTTTTAATTACTCCAATAATTCCTTTTGCTCCTGATTCTGCACCAGTTGTAACTGGATAAAATAATCTGTACTGTGATTTATTTCTAATAACTACTGATGTAATATTATCTAAAGTTATATCATCAATACGTTGCTGTATTTGTTTAGATATAGTACCAAGTTCTACGTCACCGATTCTTTCTGTACCTGCAATAGTTCTTAAACCATCTGGTGCTAGGTATATAATATCACCACCAAGTTCCTGTATAGATCCACCATCAACACATCCTATTTTTCTTGTAACAGGTGCTATTGCAAAATCAGATTCTGTATTTCCTACTAACTTAAATATCTTATCTTGTCCAAATATAAATAGTGCATCCCTAAATACTTTTATGCCTTTTATTTCTGTATCTACTTTAATAACGCCACCACCATTACCTGATGTAAAATCATTAGTTTGAAACGGACCCATAAAACTAAGTTGCTGTGCATTACTAGAATCACCTGCAAAAAATATATGATTTTTAAATATTTCTACAAATTTAAAATTAGCAGTTCCACTAGCGTTTATAACAGATGCAGAAAATGCAGATGTTAATAGTTGTGGACTAGACGTTCCTGTGCATATAACTATTCTATCTGTACCATCAAAGTTAAATTTTCTAAATGTGTAGTTACCTGTTGGTGTGCCTAAACCTGTTATAGTAGATGTCCAACTTCCTGATCCAGTTGATCCTCTGTGTATACTACCACCTCTAGCTGCCAAAACTACACTACCAAATATAGCTGACATTACAACTCTTTCAGTTGATGAAGACACTTGTGGCACTATATTAGAGTTCCATTTAGTTGTACCTAATATTTTTTTGTATCCACCTTTAACATCTGGCTCAAAATTTTGTAGTACTTTTGTTTCTCCTGGTTGATAAGAAAACGAGTCTTTATTTAAAACAAGCCCTCCTCCACAACCAAATACAAAAGGCGATATTTGTGAAGTATCAGCCACTTATTGCACCCCGTCTATGATATCCTAAATTTACTCTAGTATCTAACATTTCACTTGGTGCATTAATTAATTCTATTCTCATTCTTTTTACACCAGCTAAAAAATCTTGATTTGCAAACTGAGTAAACTGTGGGTCTGATCTTAAAGAATAAATATAATATTTTGCTCTTGCTACAACTACATCATGAAATCTTGCAGGTATATCTGGTGTATCTGTTGCTCCAGATAAATCAGAGTGTGTTTTCCAATATTCATAATTTACTGTATATTTATCAGAATCAGGTATTGGATATAATCCAAACTTATCATCCTGAGTTCTAAATACAAAATCAGGAGTATTATAATGATCACTATTATTAGTTTGTGCCGTAGATAAAAATCTTCTTCTATAATCATCATATGTTATATATACTAATTTTTTAGGTTGTATATCTTCTGATACTTTTACATAATCTACATCTAAATTATTTGAGTCATCATTATCTAAAGTAATATGTGATGTAGATGCTGTTGCTGTAAATGTTGTATCTAATATTTTACCATCACCAAAATCTGATACTGTAACTGTTGTATTTAAATTTTGTGTTCCTGCAGCTGATGTCCCTACTTGTACTTTTAAACTAGAGCCACTAGATGATGTATCCATAACTCTTACTTGTACTCTATATTTTTTATTTTTTACCGTAGATAAACTTGCAGATGCTGCTGCTGCATTTAATCTTAATCTTCCATTACCACCAGAATTATATGCTGGTGATCCTGATACTGTTGACCAGTTACTTATATCGCTATCAAATGTAGTATTAGTTACAAGTTCTGTTGGCACTAAATAAAAAGACTCAAAATCAACTGATCGGTAATCAGTTGGTAATGAGTACTCTTTTTGTCCAGCGTATGTAACTTGTGTTTTATCACTATGTAGCCAAGGCCACTCTAGTTCTGATGAATATACATCTCTTAATGCTTTATTAATAATATCTTTTACTGTTGTTTGAATACCACTACTATTAGTAAATGTAGATGAAGTGAGTTGCACTTCGTTAAGTTCTGCTAATACTGCATTTGTGAGTTGTAAATAATTCATACTAGTCTCTTAATAGTTTTAATATCTTATCTAATTTTTTATCTTGTTCTTGTACTTTTTTTTCTAATTCTCTAAAGGACTCTAAACTTGCTGCTTGTCCACCAAGG
>Ga0209348_1000886_pt1 | contig 15071 bp, 18 predicted proteins | sample ETNvirenome_2_30_FD_184065 | JGI IMG/M metagenome (GOLD analysis project Ga0209348, IMG submission 184065) | Marine viral communities from the Pacific Ocean - ETNP_2_30 (SPAdes) (version 2) | ecosystem: Environmental > Aquatic > Marine > Oceanic | place: Pacific Ocean | collected 2013-06-22 | reverse complement strand
AGCAACGTCGCTATTTCTATCATACTTCTCAAACACACATGTAAAAACACAAGGTTCAGAATCTGACTTATTTATTACTCGATGAAAGTTTCCAGCTTTAATTAAAAAGGTATCTCCTGGCATCGCATCATGTTCAACTTCTCCAATAACCATGGTTCCGTTTCCTCTAGTAAAAGTATATACTTCTTCTTGGTTATCATGAGAATGCCCTCTTGTTGCCTGTCCGGGCTTTAAATAAGTTTGAGATAGTGTTAAATTGTTAAGAAAGTTATTGTCTGTAAGAGTGTAGGTTTCATTATCTTTGACTACTTCTCCATTGATTTTATCTAATTTTACTTTCATATTTTAATATTTTAAAGATTATACTTTGTAGCTAGGGTCCTTTGATAATACCTTTTTAAGATCATTTAAGTCATCTTTATACATATCAATAGGCTTTATCTTTTTTATTTCGGCAAGTTCTTCTTTCTTATTAGATACTTGCTTTAATAATTCTTCATACTTTTCTTTTGTAAGAGTATGAATAGCCATATTAAGTAGATAATTATATGAATCATCTACTAAGTTATACTTATTTGATCCTAGATATAAGATTATCGTCTGTCTAGGTACGTTATTAACTTTTAACTTTCCAGATATAATATCTTTTATAAATCTAGCTTTATTTGAGAGAAAAACCAATTCTTTAGATAGTTTATCAATAATAAATCTTTTTCTTTTTTCATAAAATTTCAGTCTAAAGTTTACAAAATAAGAGATTATTTCTTTACAATTATTAAAGATTTTTAGCTTTCCATTCTCGTCAAGAACAGTGAAGTTTTCTGTTTGTTTCTCTTCTAATTTAAGAGTTCGTATTAGCCTATCTCTTTCTATTAGACTAGCAAGATTAGATCTTGTAAATTTAAGAGTATAATTTATATCTGATTTACAGTTGTTGTCATATGAAGTTATGGATTTTGAATCCTCTAGAGAGTTAAGACAATTATCATACTTTTCATATGTAATAGACGGAGGAACCTCTAGTATGTTTACAGTTGACGTGTTTTTAACTTCATGTATTCCTTTAAATATCCAAGAGTTAGGAGACTCAGGATTTTTTACACATTCTCCCTTAAATCCATTTACCCAAGGTGCAGGTTCTTGATATCTTCTACCGTCTAATTCTTTAAGACATGCGTTAATTAGATGAATTGGATTTCTATTTAATATATTGGTAGCAAACCCTACGGCAATTCCTGAGCTACCATTTAATAATACAGTAGGAATTATTGGAAGGAAGTATTCGGGTTCAATCTGGGATCCCTCTTCCATTCTAGGTGATAATAATTCAAAGTCCTTATATAGCAGTCTAAAATTAGGGTGAAGCTTGGTAGAAATATATCTAGGAGCACCTGCAACAGGAGACCTTAAAGATCCAAATTGGCCTATTTCTTCAAGTAGAGGCATTGAGTTTTTAAACTTTTGTGCCATTCCTATGATGGCGGAATTTAAACTAGAGTCACCATGATGGTAATGGGCATCAGCCGCAATTCTACCGGTTAATTGAAATATTTTATAAGGCTTTTCCTTTCCCGTCTTCCATACTCGATCTGCGATAAAGATTACCTTTCGCTGAGTTGGCTTTAATCCATCAATAACAGATGGAATGGCTCTATTCTCAACTACATACTTAGCGTATTCATGGTAGTCTGTATCTAAATATTCGCTTATTGTTATTTCTTTATTCATTTATTTTGATAATTTTAATATTAAGTCCATGTTTCTTAGCAGTGTTTATCATATGCTTAGTTCCTCTACTTTGGCCATCCCAAAAAGCTATTAAGTAATCGGAATATTTAGCCATTAAGACGTTTCTACGAAAACCTGCTCCCTTACCGTATTTGTCCCATTCAGCAGGAAACTGGGTAACTTTATATCCTTTTTCAGAAGCATATTGTTCTCCTAGAGTATCAGCTCCCTGTGCGGTACCACTAATTATTTCGATATCAGTATCCTCATTATTAGATAATAAGTGATTACAAGATTTCTTTAATTTATTATAGTCGTTAAAATCTCGACTTCCTGCAATTATTATTTTCATTGTCTTAATAATCTATCTTTTCTAGGTTGAGAGTCTTTTCCAAACCAAGATTCTAGTGATGATTTAGAGTCTTTATCTAATTTTACCTCAAGAGTAACTGGATTTACAATTATTTCTCGATATTCATCATCTTCAAGAGCAGCTAAACCTTTTTTATATTCTATATTCCAAGTGTTCATGTTAACACTTCCCTTATTACACCAGTCTTCAAATTCTCTATTTGTATAAAAATTGAGTACGTTTTTTCCCTTTTTAGCGACAACTAGAGGAGTCATAACTTTATGTATTACCCCTAGATCAAACAGTTCTGGCCAATATTTTGCAAAAAAGTTTATCAATTGAGCGGCAATAGAGTTTCCGTCAGGGTCTGCGTCTGTGTATATGTATATTTTACCATATCTCAGATTTGAGGGTTCTTCTCCTAGTTTTAAACCAATCGATCCCATTAATCCTTTTACTTCTTCATTCTTAATTACTTTTGAATTAGGAAGTTCATGCACGTTTATAAATTTACCCTTTAGAGGATATGCACCCATCTTTTGAGTGTTTCTGAATTTTCTTACTGCAGATAGGGCCGACATTCCTTCATATATTCCTAATGTACATTCTCCTCTATTAGATTTAGACTGGGCGTCAATTAGTTTGGAAATTCTACCTCTACTTAAAGATTTATTTAGTTTTCTAAGCTCAGCCCGTTCGGCTGCCATTTGCTTCTTTTCAATCCAATCTAGAAGGGATTCAATTATTTCTGAAGCAAATATCTTTTTGGCAATTTTTAAAGATACCTCGTGTGATGTGTTAAATTCTCTAGGTTCAGTAATAAGTTTTTCTTTAGTTTGAGAACTAAATAGAGAATTTACTATTGTAGAATCTATAAAGACGCATAGGTGATTTCTTATTTCGCTTGGCCTAGCGTCTACTTTATGTTTCTTTTTAATCATAGCTCTTAAGTGGTTAACTAATTGAGCTGTAATATATTCTACGTGCGTTCCACCGTCTTTAGTGTGAACTGAATTTACGAAGCTTACATTTTTATATCCATCTTTAGAATAAGAAAACGCTATTTTCCAATCCTTTGATTCTTCATAGTGAAACTCTTCAGAATAGAGAGAAACATAGTCTTTAAACGAAGAGTACTTTATTCTATTTTTGTTGCTCTTGCCGTCTTTTATAATATTAAAAGTTAAGGCTAATTTTGTATTACATGCTACCGCGTCGATACATCTTTTATAGATTAGTTTTACACTAGAATCATCTATTACTTTCATTCCAAATCTTTCAAGGTCTGGAATAAACGATATTTCAGTAAAGCCAAACTTAGCTGGAGTAATTTTTGCCTTACTCCTCTTGTGCATATTTTCTTTATATGTTTGAGAAAATCTATTTTTACCATCACACGTCGCTATCGTAAACTTCTTACTGAATATATTAGTAAGGGTTGATCCTACTCCATTTGTTCCGGCTACTATTCTATCCTCTTCATCATTGAAATTTGAACCTGCTTTTAGATTAGAAAATATCATCTCAGGTATCCATTCTTTATGGACCGGATGTTTTTGAACAGGTATTCCTCCGTTGTCTTTAACTGTTATAGAGTTTTCGTCTAGATTTATAGTTACTTCTATTTTATTAAGCTTTGGGGTTCTTCTATGTTCATCTATAGAATTAGATAAGATCTCATCAAACAGTTTTAAAAAGCCTGGATTATATGTTACGTTCTCATAAGATATCTTTTCTCCGTCATATACATATTGAAATCCGCTGTGCGCCTTTATTGAACCAATGTACATAGAAGGCCTATGTAAGACATGCTCGATATCAGTTAATTTTCTATACTTCTTTTCAATTCTTTTGTCTGCCATATTTTATCGGTTTTTCCTTAATATAACTTTATTTAATGAAATCTTAAACCTAATTTACTAAAAAAGTTCCCAATATTAAAGATAAATAATAAAAAAATCGGATAACGATGAAGTCAATGAATGATATTTTAAAGCAAAAGAAGAACCCAGTTATGAACTATAACCAGTTTATGAACATTTTTAAGGGTGCATCTAAAAAATACGCTGGAAAAGCATCTAAAGATTCCGGAGATAAAGCTTCTGCATCAAAGCTTAAGCAAGATCTAGCAACTGACGGAGTTAAATCAAAAGGTACTCCTAACTTAGACAAGTACACTAAGAATTTTTTAAACACTGCTAAGAAGAAGAACGTTGTAGGAAAAAAGTAAAATATTTTACTATGAATAGAGCTATTACAAATTTTAATGAGTTTTCTCTATTAGAGAAAAAAGGAGATCTTAAGAAATTAGTTGGTAAAAAACCAAAAGAAGAGCTTAGTGTCAATGATGCTAAGAGAATAGGTAAAAAGGTTGCCAACATGGACGGAGAACAAAAAAAGAAATATGTTGGGATCATAAATTTCTTAGGAGCATCTTGTAATATCTATAACGAGCTTTGGAAAAATTACACTAAAACTAGAGACGCTAAAGAAGCTAAAGAGAAAAAGAAGAAAAAGTAAACCCTATTGAATATGATACTAAATGAAGCATATTCATCTGAAACGACCGCAAAAGATGGCGGAGCTATTTTTCAAGCAATAATAAGTCACGATATATCCTGGGAGATTTCAAACGGTGAGACCGTGTTTGATCAAAATAAAATTAACTCTAAATTACATAGAGTTGATATATTCCCGGATTTAAATTATAAAGAGGCTTTTGCCACATCTACATATTATATCTTAAGTGAAGTAAATATACTCAAGAGAAAATTTCAACTAGCTTCTGAAGCTATTAAGAAAGTTATTAGCTCGGAATATGCAGCTGAGATAAAGGATAATCCTGAAAAATATCAAGAAATAAACTCTAAGTATTTTAATAACTCTAGCTTTTCCGTTAATTTTTCAACTGACAAATTAGCCCTTAGAGAGGTTTCTGCTTCTGGAATAGATACAGGTTCTCCATCTATAGTACTGAAGGTATCTACTGGAATGGTAGACCAACTAGACGGAAATAAAGTAGAGACTTGGAATAAGTTTAATGTTAATGTAAAAGGAGGAGGAATAAATCTCAGCATTAATAATAAGTCAGCTAATCCTATTTCTAAAGTAGTAGAGTATGACGACGTTGATAATAAATGGGATATTATATTTCAAACTATTTTACCTTCAGTTGTTATTGAATTTAAGGGAGAAAAAGCTAATATAGAAAGATATGGATCGAGATCTAGCGAGGTTGCATTTAAGTCTAAAATAGATGTAGAATCAATCTTTAAAGAAAGAGAAAATGAAGAAACTTTAGCTAACAATCAAATAAATAATTAAAATAATCTAAATTAACATGGCTGGATTACCACATTGGGACAATTCACAGGCGGCAAGAGCATACTACGAACCGGTATTTCAAAACCAATTCGAAGTTATTATTACACCACCTGCAACAATTACAGAGAATACAGACTTATTAGTTGAACAGGTTTTAAAAATATCGGGTCTTCCAGAATTCTTGACTCCGGGAACTGCAGTTCAACAATATAAGTTTGCTAAAAGAGCATACGCTGCTGCGGTACCTAACGAGACTTTAACTAATCTTTCAGTAACATTTGAGGTCAACTTAAATGACGAAAACAATATGTATGTATATAACATATTAAGAGGATGGGGAGATTTAATATATGATCCTCTAACAGGTAGACAAGGATTAAAGAAAGACTACATTGGAGAGATTTTCGTAGGAGTAGCAAATAAAGCTGGAGATATTTTTAGAGAATACAGATTTAATCCTGCATTTTTATCTAAGAATGTAAATGCTATCGCCTTAGATTACAACGCGACTGGGGTATACCAGATAACAGCTGACTTTGTCTGTGACGCTTATAAAGAAACAAGAGTAGGTCAAATAAACGTATAAGAATTATGGAAATGTTTAATGTACATAGAAGAGACGTTCATACCTTTGATCAATATATGGATCTAAAGAATCCTGGGTTTGGCGGACCATCCTCTGCTGAACAGTTCATGGATAACAAAGGTAAACGTGTAAATAAAGAGCCTAAATTGGAGCAGTTCTCTAGAAAAGTTACTAGAGACGAAAATTTATTTGGGCACGAAGTATATAATCCTACATATAAAGCTATGGGAGGAGATGTTATACACAAACAAGAAGACGGTAAAAATCCTTACGATTATCCAGATTCTTATTCTAATCAAGGAATTCCTGTTGTAGAGATAGGAGAAAGAGAAGAAACTAATGAAGGAAAGTGTTATGTTGATTTTACTAACTTTATGATGATCAATGAATCTGAAGGTGGACATAGATTTCCTCATATTGTAGAATATTTACAGGCATCTAAGAAAGATGATCCTAAAGCTGAAGATATATTAAGAGGTAAAAACAAAGTATTTACCGAACGATTTATTGATGAGCTCAAAAAAGCAATGGAATCATAAGAATTATTTTACTAATATATTTAAAGCGAATCGAAAGGTTCGCTTTTTTTATGATGTAAATTAGAGAGTAACTATATCTAGATTTTCTATTTGATCTAACCCCGTGTTATCGAATTCCTTAGGCTCAATAAGGAGATACTCAAAAGAAACAGGATAATATTCTTCTTCTATAAACAGCATAGCATTCTTTATAAGGCTAATAGACAGGTTAGAATTTAGATATATTATTTTCTTATATTTTTTATTTTTAATATGGATCGCTTTATCTAAGAGTTTTTTAATCTCGTAATTAATTAGAAAAGATTGCACTTTGTTTGGAACAATAAATTTAGTATTAAACTTATCTTTAATTATTTTGTTTACATTTAAGATATAATCTTCTTTTGTCTTTTTAGAGTATATGCTAGTAAAGCTTCTAAACTCTCTGACAAAGATTATGTCTAATACTCTGTTATCTATTTCTAATTCATTTTGGTCCATTTTAATATTCTAGTTTTATTACGCTAATCGATGCTTGCTTTAGAAGTTTAATTCCTATGTTTTCTCTATACTCTTCTTTATATATTACGGTTTTAATTCCTGTTTGAATAATAAGCTTAGCACAGTCTTTGCATGGGGCCATAGTTACGTATAGAGTAGCCCCTTCTCCATTTTGAGTAGATCTAGATAGTTTAGTAATTGCGTTTGCCTCAGCATGTAGAACATAGAAGTACGTCTCTCCATTTCCATCTTCACAATCATTTGGAAAACCAGAAGGGGTTCCGTTATATCCGTCTGATATAATCATATCTCCCTTTACGATAAGTGCTCCTACCTTTTTTCTAGAACAACAGGAATTATTTGCCCATTCTTCTGCCATTTTAAGATAAGAGATATGTCTTCTAGTAATTTTATCCATGCTAGATCCTTCCATTTTTAAATTTATCCTTTACTGTATTTACGTCTGGAATAAATTTTCCAGTGTTTTGGTTTTTATGTTCACTTCGGCCTTTAGGTATAACACATTGAAATATTATGATTATAGACAACCATTGTAGATATCCTAATTCTAGATTAAATTCTTTTTCTAAAAAAAGAAAGTATAGTATGTAACAGATTAGGGCAAGTATCGCTTGCCCCAAACACCATGATATAATACTAGCTAAGTTTTTCATAATAGTTGATTTTTTATCCAGCCAAATAAGGCATCTTTTGATTTCACTTTACTTATATCAGAATCATTTTCTATAAAAGTCATTAAGGTATTTGAAGGGTTTCCAGAAGGAAGTATCAAATCTGCTTCTAAAGTAGGAAACTCTATCTCTTTAAATTCTTCTGTTAGCATTTCTTCTACTAATTCAAAGTGCTTATCATATATATGATAAGAATTCATAATATGTGTATACTTTCCTAATTCTAGATCAGGATATTTTAACACTTGTAAATGAGATAGCATTTGCTGTTGTAGGCATGTAAAAAAAGCAATATCAGTAGGGGTACCGAGTATTGCATCGTTACTTCTCATAGTAACGGTAAAATCAAGCTTGTTATTTCTTATGTGAAATATTCCATACATCGTACAAACAAAGTCTCTGTTCCTAGGCCATTGATGAGATGGTTTATTAAAATGAAGAACTGCCTGTCTGCTATCTTTATCTCTAGAAAGAGACTCTAACGCCCAGCCATATTGATTGTACATGTACTCATTCCTTTCGGTAAATATTAAGTTACCGTATGCTGAATTCACAGTTCCATCTTCGTTTTGTATGCTTTCCCAAAACTTAGCATATTTTGTAATATACTCTACGTCATTTCTACCTGCAAAATACCACAACAGCTCAGCTGCTATATACTTATCTTGAGAGCCTCTTCTATTATTATCATATGTTGATAATAAAGGATTAGTAATCTCTAAAGTCACATTTAAGTTTTCTTTTATATCAAATCCTCTAGGACTTGCTGTAAACTCTGGCTTATTCAAAAGATCTTGTAGACTATCTCTATATACGTTAGCAAAGCTATTACTTGAGTAAATTTTCATAAAATTTTATACTTTAATATTGTTTGTCGGTTCTTTTTTATCTTCTATATTAGATGTTATTGTTATTTCTGAAAAATGATTTGGCATAGTAACATTTATTTTAGTATCAAAGAATTCTTCTGGTAGAGATTCATGAGATACTACAAATATAGTCATATTATACTTAATTGCGTACTCTTTTAATATTTTTATGGCCATATATACATTTTTTTTGTCTAATCCACTAAATATTTCATCTAAAAACATAACATTCATTCCATTATGCTTCATTTTTATTAATTCTATAAAGGAAAGTAGCACAATTAGATTCATTTTCTTTCTCTGACCTGTAGATAGGCTTTCTGGTGATATATTTGAACCCATATACATAATTATAGGATTAAATTCATTATCAAATGAAAAATTAAACTTGAAGTCTAACCTATCTGATATTTCAGAAATTCTAGAGTTTAATAGCGGGATTACTTTGTCAATTAGCACTCTTTTTATGCCAGTATCTGACAAAACATCTTCCAATGCGCTGTATAATTCAACGTTTTCACTATGTTTTACCCTGTCTTTTTCAGATTGAGATATTTCTTCCTTTATTGTTGATATTATCTCATTAATTGACTCCTCTTGGTCAGTTTCTGTACTATTCTTTGTTTTTGATAGCTCACTTTCTAAAGAAGCTATATTAGACTTGATTAATAGATAATCTTCTTTACTAGATTCTTGAGAAGAGACTAATTTAGAGACGGAGGTATCTAGAGAAGCTATATCTTTCTTTAAATTTTCTACTACTTTATTTTCAGACTCTTTTTTATTGAGTATTGCCTGTTTTATTTCTAGAGTCTTGTCTCCAGTCAGATCACTTAAACAGTGTGGACATCTATTATTCTTAAAAATATTTAACTTTTTGTCGTATTCTAATATTTTAGTATTAGAAGCTGAAATATCTGAACGTAAGTTAGATAAATCAGACCTTACTTTGTCTATTTTTGTTTTTACTGCTAAATATTCTTCTTTTTTACTAGAAAGGTCTTCTTTATTTTTAGATATTTTTTGGGTTATCTCTTCTGTTTTATCTTCAATTTCTTCATTTAACTTTTCTCTTAATTTCTTAAGTTGATTTATTGATTTTTCCAGTAAATTAGAGTTATTAGATATCTTTAGGTCAATATTATTAAGAGAATTCTTACTTTCTTTTGCCTCTTCTTTAACTTTAGACTTCATGTCAGTTAGTATGTCTATTCCAAAAATTGGATCTACTATTTTTCTCTTGTCGCTTGCACTTAGGTTTACAAAAGACTTGAAGTCATCGAAAGACAGGCTTATTGTATTACAGAATATAGAAAAAGATAGGTTAAATAGCTCATTTTCTATAAACTCATCTATTTTTCTTTTATCAGGTAAATTATGGTCTACTCCGTTTATTTTTATATTACTAAAGTTTGGATCAATTCCTCGTTCTATTATAACTGTGTCTCCTTTATCTGTTTCAAACTCGTTATATGTATACGCAGATTTATTTACCCAATTAGGAAGATCCTTCATTTTTCTAAGAGCGGATTTTCCATACGCCGAAACGGTAAGAGCCTCTTTAATCGAAGACTTACCGCTTCCGTTTTCTCCCTCTACTAATATCAATTTAGGATTATCGTCAAACTCTATTGTCTGAATGATATTACCATATGATAGCAGATTTTTCCACTTTAGCTTTTTAAACTTCATATTACTTTATTTTAAAAGTATACCAATTTTTTCCTTTTACGTCCTTATTAGGGAATTTATAAGTATGAACATAGTTTTCAAAAGAAATAGTTTTAATAAAGTATGACGGAATAGTGGCTCCTGTTTCTAATTTTTTACTGTTTTTATCGAATATTACTTCTATCTTTACGTTTACTTCAAAAAGCTTAGCTAAGTCTCTTTCAAACCTTTCTAATTCTTTCCACGGTCCTCTATTTAGACCTTGATGCTGAAGGGCACAGTTTAAGTAACTAAACGTTTTTAATAGAGTCTCCTCATCGCAATTAAATGCAGCTGCAGGCGCCATATGACCCTTATCCCATACATTGTTTTTATAGTCATCATTGTCTGATGTTTTAACGCTATCTACTTTATGAAAATCCATTCCTTTTCTGCTAGCGTTTCCTAAAGGACATTCAACCGTATAGTATACTTCTAAAGGTTGCTCATATTTTTCAGAATAGTTTATTTTAAAAATATCTCCTTCAATTAATATTTGACTAAATAGAGAGGAAATACTTAATAAAGAAACTATCGCTGTCGTAATTATTTTATTCATAGTATTTTTGGTTATTTTTAAGTTCGGTATGTATTTGTTTAAATTTGGTTATTATTTTACTAGATAGAGATTTAGGTATTTCTCTTATATCTATATAATCAGATAATACTTCATATATATTATACTCATAAGTATCTGTGGATTTAATTTCTTCCATATTAAGATCTGTATCTTTTGAGTACGGCCTAAATTCTAAAGATCTGTGCCCATCCTTTAACATGTCTAAAAATTTAGTTAAAGGAAAAGTTTTAGCTAAGTCATTCGAGATATTAATATCTACAAAATTGTTTTTAAATAGATCTTTTATCTCATTCACGCTTAAATTTAATATTTTTTCGATATCATACTTTACGTACTTTGGAGAAAAAGTATTTTCGTAGAAATACTCTTTTATGTTTTCTCCTTCTAGATTTAACTTATAGAATCCTTTAGTATTATCAACATCTCCTCTGTCTAGATGATATGGCGTTCCTACATATACAACATTTTTGTTTTCTTGTCTCGTGTGTATATGACCTGAGTATATTTTTTTATACTTTGATAATTTTGAAACATCTATTCCATGTTCAACCTTAGCCCACTTATTAAGTTTAAAATCCTTTATGTCAGCATGGCATATAATATAATCACATGAATTAGAATATGACTCTACTGTTTGGGATAATTTATCCGAATCATGCTCCCAAGGTAACATCAGAATGTTATGGCCTCCTATTTTAATTTTTTCTGGGGATTCATATATTTTAATATTATTAAATATTGACCCTATCTCTTTTAGAGAATGTACATCGTTTCTATCCTTATAATATACGTCGTGATTTCCTAATATTATATGTATTCCATTCTTAAAAGTGTCAGAGAGTGTCTTAAATATCTCAAGAGAGCCGTTAGATATTCTAACATTAGTAGATTCTCTAACGTGATTCCAATCTCCTGCCTGAAACAATATATCTTTTTCAGGATCAAATCCGTCTTTTATTATTGTTGGGATAAACCAATCTAATATGAATGATTTTTGAATTTCGAACCATTCAATAGAGTTATTTCTTACGCCTAAGTGTAAATCTCCTAGTAGATATATGTTTCTTATTTTGTCTAATGTCATTAGTGTATTTTTCTCTTATTCATTTTTCCTTCTAGGAAATTATACTTCTTGTTTAGTTCTACTACTAATTCTTCTTGAAGTTCTACGTCTAAAGCATCAAATATTTTTTTATAGTCTTTGATCGGGTCTGCTGAATTTATGAATAAGATAGAGGCAAGAGCTTCTAATATGTATATTGGATTATAGAATTGTTCTGCCTGTTTTGAATTTTCCATTAAATTTAAAATCTTACCGAAGCAGTGGTTTATTTCTTCTTTGGAAAGTTTTATTTTAGTGGTTTCATCTGGTCGCGTTAGTAAAAGTTTAAGATCTTCGTCTTCTTTTATAAACTTAAATATTCTTTCTATTCCGATATTATAGTCGATCGACTCCTCATAATTATATATGTCATTTAAATACTTATCTGCATAGTTTGTATTTATAGCGATCGACGTTTGATATCTATATTCATCTTCTTCTCTAAGTCCCTCTCCAGATTTATATCTATTGTTGAATATTTTGTCTTCCCTTCTTTTTCTTCTAATTTCTTCTAACTCTTCTTTTGTTTTATCAGCCATTTCATTGTGATTATTTTATATAGAGTTAAACAATTCGTCATATTCATCGTCAGAATATGCGCTAGATTCCTTTACTTTTTCTACTCCGTTTAATTCAACAGGAGACACAGATCCGTTAGATGGAATACTTTTGTATTCTTCTCTAATTTGATCTTGTAAGTTTCCTGCTACGTCGTCGTCACTATAATATTCGCTATTAGATCCAGCCTCTTCAGTTAATCTAAAGAAGTCTTTTTCCATAGTGTAGAATTTATAGCTTTCTTCATATCCGTTATCTCTATTTGCTATTACTTTTATTTTCATTCTTCCCTCTAATGGACTTCTCATAAGACCATATAAAGCGTCAACTGTGTGAACTAACCCAAAAGACTCGGCTACTGAATCCATTCCTAAATCAAAATTCTCTACGTCTTCTCTTCTAATTTGAGTAGCTGAAATTATACACCATTCGTTTCTCATGGCTACTCCTCTAAGCTCTTCACATATCATTTTTACTTTTTCATAAAGACCATTTTGATCTTTAATGGGCTTTAACAAGTTTAAGTAGTCTACTACTATAACTTTAAATTTCTTATTTAACTTAGACTCTAGTCTGATAAAATAATTTTCTATGTCTATCGCAGTTGCTCCTCCCGTTGGAAACTCAACTACTTCTAAATATCCTAGATCTTTTCCAGAATCTTTTAATTCAGATATTTTATTTTCGATAAGTTCTGCTCTACTTTCATCTGTGATGCTTTCATAAGAATCCTTGTCTACTCCTAAGATATTAGATCCAATTCTTTTCATGTAGCTTCTATCAGCTAGCTCTACTGTGACTAATCCAGTGTTATTTCCAGAAAGAAAAGATCTAGCTGCTATGTTACCTAAAACCATTGACTTTCCTACTTTAGGCCTTCCTTGTAAGACTACTAAAGTTTTAAGATTCCATCCTCCTCCTAATGTTTTATCAAAAAACTTAAAGCCGCTTGGGGTACCTATCTTTGGTATTTGAATGTGAGACTTAGGATCAAAGAAGTTTAGACCATTACTGTTAGAACTAAAATTAACGGACAGGTTACTGTTTATATCGTTTCTTATTTTTTCAGTAATACCGTCTATATTATCTGGACTAACGGCCGCAGTTTTTAAATATGCTAGCATGTCAAACATTGTTAAGTTTAGGTTTCTTAACATTATGAATGATTTTACATATTGATATAGATAATCATAGCTATATTCCTTTAGGCTAAAGTAATAGAGCTCATCGAATTCTGAATCTTCTAAGAAGTAATTATTTAGATCAATAAAGCTTTTTAGCTCTTTTTTATTTGGAATCTTACTATACTCTTTAAAGAACTTAAGAGCATATTTATAGGTTTCTTGTCTAGTTTCATCAGTAAAATATTTAGGCTGTATAAGAGGAACTATATCTTCTTTTGGAAGAGACGAATGATTTCTAGGTCTGATGTCATTTATATCATTCTCTGAATTTAGAATAAAATTCCAAACCATCGACTCTAACGAATTAATATTTTCTGTGAAATCTATCATTATTTTTAATGTGTTATATTATAAAATTTTTTTACAAGCGGCTCTGTTATATAAAATGTTTTACCTTTGACGGTAATTAAGTTATCAGTTATTAATTCTTTAATACTATTAATAGTGAAAGCCTTAAACTTTTCTTCATTTAATTTTTCTTCACCAAAAATATATTTTAAAGTTTTAGTTGAAAACTTAATATTTTTTATATCATTTTTAAACGAGTCCTGATTTATTAAGTATTTGATTATCTCAAACACTACAGAATCCTTTTCTATAAAGGATTCCATAAGGTGCATGTTTAATGCATATTTAATAGGTATATCAGAACTAGTCGTTAGAGTCATTACCTTCCATTTGTTCTAAATCAGATAATTCGTCAGTTTCTACCTCGGCAAGAGAGCTGTATTTAAACTTAGGAATTATTACATTCTTGTCTAGCTCGTCTAATACTGGGTCTATAAATATTTTATCTGAGAATATTTCTCTCCATGGAACAACTGCTCCGTTATGTCTAATTATATAATTTCTAGCAGTTTCTTTAGGTAAGAAGTAAAAAGTCTCTCCATCTACTTCGAACTTGCTACATTTTTCTGGATCTGATCCTTTTAATCTACCAAACTCCTTTTCAGTAAGTTTATTTCCTCTACCTACTCCACAATTTTCCCAGCTAAGGTAGTCCTGTAGACCAACATACGGATTCATTCCTTTATGAAAGCTAATGTGAAATTCTATTTTATCAGGCTTAGCTAACCTGTTTTTATCTGTTTGGCTTCTAACGATTACTCCTGTTTTTGTTTTACTATCATCTTTTAAGTGTCCTTTAGATAACATCATTACTACAGACGCTGAGTATAGAGGGCCTGACCCTCCACTCATTGCTTTAGGAGTATACTGATCCATGCTAGAATAAGTATGAGAAGTAAAAATCAAAGGTATTTTTAGATTAGATAAATCTAATGTAAACGACTTAAACAATTGCCTAAGTTCTTTTGCACGTAATCCCATATCTTGAGCATTGCTTCCTTTAGAAATATCATCAACTT
>Ga0209348_1000885_pt1 | contig 15071 bp, 39 predicted proteins | sample ETNvirenome_2_30_FD_184065 | JGI IMG/M metagenome (GOLD analysis project Ga0209348, IMG submission 184065) | Marine viral communities from the Pacific Ocean - ETNP_2_30 (SPAdes) (version 2) | ecosystem: Environmental > Aquatic > Marine > Oceanic | place: Pacific Ocean | collected 2013-06-22 | reverse complement strand
GGTTATAATAAGAGGGATACTAAGGACCCATAGCATAATTGGTTGATGCAACCGCCTCATAAGCGGAAGATTCTCAGTTCGAGTCTGAGTGGGTCTACCACTTTTTAGTTAGAAAACAAAAAAAAACCCTTGACAGCAACCACCACACCGGTTACATTACAAGGGTAAGAGGGAGACAGCATCCCTACCATCTTAGAAGTGCTAAAGCCACACCGACTATAAGGTGTGAGATACGGGACAAAACAGGAATTATATTATATTATTGTTATCGGGCTTTCCTGTGCCAGTTTCAGGTGCAAATCCTGACACTTCTATTTTGGGTCAGTAGCTCAATTGGTAGAGCACCGGGCTTTTAACCCGTAGGTTCAGGGTTCGAGTCCCTGTTGACCCACCACTTTCACACTTTTGAGAAGGCTAAGTACCCAAATACACTGGGAAAAATCACAGAGCAAAACAGCATGTATATTACATCAGCAATATATAATTTAGAGGCTTCTTCGCTGTGCCAGCTTGGGGTGCAATTCCTCACCTTCTCTTCTTTTAGGTGTTGTTCCTACCTTAAAAGGAACACTTAACAACAACAAAGGAAAAACTCAAATGAGTACCACTATCACCAGCAGCCTTATCCGTGAGGCTTCCTACAACACCACCGCACGCACCCTCACCGTCGTGCTCACCAGCGGTCGTCGTTATACCTATCAGGGTGTCGATCAGTCGGTCTATCAGGGTCTTATCTCTGCTGATTCGGCAGGTCGTTTCTTCAACAAGAACATTGTTGGTAAGTTCACCACCGGCTCCTGATAGGACCAAAAGCCTCGCCCCCGGCTTTGTAGGGGGCTTGTGCCCCTGTGGTGAAAGGGATATCACCTCGACCTTCTAAGTCGATGTTCCTCGTTCGAATCGAGGCGGGGGTGCCACTTTTTCTTTAACATTTTGGCGTCTGAGGTGCAGGCGAGATAGAAGGTAAGAGATTGCTCTCCATTACCAACGTAGATACGACCTTCTTGATTGTTTTTCTGTACCAAACGAAATGACGCTCGGAGTTGCCAGTCCCGAAAGTCTGTGGTGGACTAACTGGCACCCTTCAGGGAGCATGGTGGAATAGGTAGACACGAAGCCCTCAAAAGGCTTTGCCATTACTGGCGTTCCGGTTCGATCCCGGATGCTCCTACCACTTCAAACTTTATGCCTTCGGATTCTCTTTCTGACGGCATTATCACTAACACCAAGTTTTCTGCCAACAGCAGAATAACTCGTTCTTTCAACCATTACTATAAGTTCGTCAACAGAAGGCCATTCTGTTTTTGTGGGCTGACTAAACTTGCCTTGGCAACTCTTACAGCGTTGTGCTTTACGACTGATAATCGCGCTACAATCAACGCAGAGGGTTTGTTTTTTCACTCTTGGCTTTGGGGTTGAGATCTTTTTTCTCGGCTTTCTCGGCTTGCCCTTTGCCTTATTCCTGCCTGCGTAAGTGCTTGTTTGACTATGGCAGTTGGGACACAAGAGGCGAAGATTCTTTAATCTATGATCGTTATTGACTCCGTTAATGTGATCTAAATGGAGAGATAGGGGCTGACCTTGCCAATCGGCAATACCACAACTACTACACCCATAGGTAAACAAGCCTTCGGCAATTAATCTTTTCTTGATCTGACTACGATTTGTGTAGTCTGAATCAGCAACCAAGATTTCTTCGAGAGTCTTCTTTTTGCTCCAATCGTGAGTGCGATTCTTTAAGTGCCCTTGTCCTGTAAAGTGAGAAGTGTCAAGACCCAAAGCCTTGACTCTTTTCTTAAAGACGGCGTAGTTCCCGCCAGTAGCGTTTAGACCGAGAGCAAGAAGACAAGACCTAACTGAATAATTGTTCTTTACAGCATTTACGAAGTCTTCTTCGGTGTAAGAGGTTCTATCAAACATAATGGCAAACTCCTGTTTATGACGAATTCATAGTAAGTAGTTGCTAGTTCGGAAAGTTCCTCAAAAAAACCACTTGACAAGCAGCGATCCCCGCGATAGATTAAAGACATAAGAACTCCGAGGCTTCACTCGGAGAGAACAAAAACAAATAAACAGAGGACAAAATGAGCGTATACATTGTAACAGCAACCCTTATGGACGACGACTATAAGCGTCCCTGCTCAAGCAGTCAGACAGCGATGGCTACTTCTTACGAAGATGCTGTTGTTCATGCAGTAGGGTTCTATCTCGATTACTTGTCAGACTGGTTGACAATTGCTTTTGATTACCATAACCCATCAGGGCTCAATAATGTAATCGAGCAGCACCGCAACGACCCGCGCACCTTATTCTCTGCGCTTCTTGATTACTTCGAGAGCAACCCCGAAGGAATGTTTACTGGTGAGTTTGTCCCAGAAACTCTAAGCGTGACCATTGAAGAAAATGAGCACGCCCCACTTGATATAAAACCAGTCTTGTCTACGATTGACGAGATTGTTCGCTACATTAAAGAAGAACGAGAAGAAGCCTGACTCCGAGGCTTAATCGGAGAACAAAACATAAAGGAAAACAAATGCGTAATGTAATGATGTTTGCCGCAGCCCTAATGATGGGTTGTGGCGATAAGGAAGAGGATTCTGCTTCTGAAGACACTGCGGTCGCTGAAGATACCGCAGAGTGAATCAAAACTGAAGCGCGGCGGCAGCACGCAGGGTTCCACTGACAATATACGACCCGGTAAGGAATAAGAGTCTAAAAGGAATACTTACCAACTTGCAGGTGAAAATCCTGTCGCTTCAACATGCTCACCACCAACATAGGGTCCGAGAAGCAGTGATTTGGTACAGGTAAAGCTCTACATGGCCATGCATCTTTATCCGAGGCTATAAGCTGTAGTATCACCCGTGAGCGGGTCATGCTAATGATGTTGGTTCTACAGCCCAATGCGAGGAATGTAGAGAGTGTGGAGAAATCACGACACTCAACACACCGCTCACACACCGGTTAAAGTGTGTTACCTTTGACTCAGTAGCATAATGGTTAATGCAGTCGGCTGTTAACCGACCGATTGTAGGTTCGAGTCCTACCTGAGTCGCCATTTAACTTACAGACACTTTGAGAGACAAATGAGCAAAATCAGTATTCTACTTTCAACTATCTTCCTCACAGGTTGCCCGATTGCTATGGCAGCAGAGGAACCGGATTGTGTTATTGATCAATGCGACAACGATGTTTGTACCATTGAGACACCCGAGGGCACCGTTGAAGTTCCCAAGAAAAGCCACTACGAAGAAGGCACACCAGTTGTCTGCCCGCTTTGGCTAATCGAACCTACTTGATAAAACGATTTTGAGAGTACGAAGTCTCTTTCGCAACATAAGGGAGCAATTCCGAACAATACAAAAGAGATCGCAGAACAAAACAGGTCAGAAGTTTAGCCATCCTCTAAATGGCGTGAGTTTCTGGTTGGGGTTTATACAGATTATTGGGCTTACCCAGCCTGTGCCAGTTTCGGGTGCAAACCCCGATGCTCTCACCTTTTCACACGGAGACAAAATGTATGAGTACACAGTATTTGCGAAAGTTGCCAACAAAGAGGTGGCACTAAAAACATTTTTTGATGATCTTGACGACAAGCCAATGGAAAAGGCCAAAGCTCTTGTCGAAGCAAACAAGAGTAAGTTCCGCTCCCTCAGAATCGAGAAACGAATCACGCCGATGCTGTGACATTTCGTGACTGGACAGCCTGACACGACCACGCTATATTACAGGTGTAAGGAGAGAGAATGAAAGCCGGCGACCTCGTAATGCTTTGTACACACGACTATCCCGAATACAAAGGCAAACACGGCGTATTGGTAGGGAAGATCACCGACGACGTGCCCTACTCGGGGCATAGGTGGCGTGTGTTCATTTGCGGAAGAATCCACCCATTCGCTGTGTATGATTACTCACTTACGGTGATCAAGTGAAGGTCGGTGATTTGGTAAAGTTTGTTGACGGCACGATTGTCGGTCTCGTGGTCGGCGGCGGACTCTTCTCTGTTCAGGTTCTCTGGCAGCGCGCGAACACCCCATACCTTGCTAAGATCAGGAACTTGGAGGTAATCAGTGAAGGTCGGTGATTTGGTGAGATTCTACGATGACTTCAGCGGCGGCAACAACATCGCCCGCTATCGCACAAAGGGTATCATTATCTCTCTTGACAAAGATGACGACCCAATCGTAATGTGGTTTGATCCAAGTTTCTTTGGGCAACCAGAAGCAAACTTTCGTAGGCACATTGTGGTGCTTTCTGAGTGTTGACAAACTATTTACTTCTTCCAAAGGAGTATCAAAATGAACCGAGACATTATGGCTGATGTTGGCATAATCGTGACCATTGGTGCGATTGCTTTCATTCTTGCGATCTTTTTCTACTGAGAGGTAAAAATGAAGAAATCATACGAAATGGTAACCTGCGCAGATGGCTTTACTATATCCATTCAAGCAGGTCTGCGTAGCTACAGCGAACCAAGTTCAGACACCGCGCACGCATACGAGAGTGTGGAACTTGGCTTTCCCAACAGACCTTGTATGTTTATCAAGGACTACGCGGAAGCTCCCACAGATCTAACCGGCACGGTGTATGGATACGTTCCAGCGCACATTGTTCGCAAGATGATTGCTGCCCACGGCGGCATCGTGAGCGGAGAGTGTCCCCCACTGGTTGGGTAAACTATTTAAGGTATGTATACGGTTCTGCTATTGTTATCCGCTTTGTCTGTCTCTCAGCCAAACTGGGTAACAATAGCAACCTCGCAAGAGCGGTGCGCTATGACTGCCTGCTCAACAGAGGTTACCACAAGCAGACCTAAGTTGGAGAAGGTGCCAAGATACAGAACATACGCCACCTCTCTACACTATCAAGAAGATAGATACATAATGACCCGAGAACTCCAAAAGAAAGTAGATACCTTTATGGAGACCCACAAAAGCCAAAGAAACTTTGTGGTTGTTGGATACACGGACGGCTGTGGTGATCACGCTTACAATAAAGAACTCTCACGTAAAAGAGCACGAGAGATCTCCACTTACATTAAGACGCATTATACAGGCGTCTCCATTCGTATGAAGTGGGTAGGAGAGGCATCAGGAGAGCACACCATAGCAGCCCGTAGAGTTGATGTGGTGACCACCAAAAAGTATATGGTTACCGACATACCACCCAAAATAATAGGTGATTTCTACCTGCTCGATGCTTCTGGATCTATGAACGGAGAGAAGTGGTCCAAGTGGAAGAAGGCAGTAAGTTACTGGCGACCAAAAGGCGCAAGAGTGTTCGTCACAACAAGTGGCCATGTTGCGAGAGGTAGCCACTTAGATCACATTAGACCCTACGGCGGAACAGAGATCTGGTTTGCTTACTGGTCTATTCTTGACAAGATGAAGGCAGGACAAAAGTTGGTCATTATATCCGACTTTGATTCAGAGGTCAGCTTGTCCCCCCGTGAGCGTGCGATGATAGAGAAGAAGGTCCGCTCCAAGGGCGTCCGCGTCCAAGCCGTCAGCCTGTGACATTTCGTGACAAGAAAACGCTTGCCGCAGCGCCGCCGCTCGGTTAGATTACAGGCGTAAGGAGAGAGAATGAAGGTCGGAGACTTGGTAGAACTATGTTTTGGTGGTCCGCATCACAGAGGCGTCGTCGTCAAGGGCACAAGGGCGTTGGGGTGGCTTGAGGTTCTTTTCTTCGATGGCGATCAAATGTATTACGACGCCAAGGACTACGAATGGCAAGAACAGTTTTGGAAGGTTCTGAATGAAAGTTGACGACATCAACATCGGTGATTTGGTCAGAGTAAGTGGCTGGGGCGAACTCTTGGTCGTTTCGGATGTTTACTTTCATCTCACCGACCAAATCTGGTGCTTTGACGCTTACGGCTTGGAAAGTCGAGAGATGAATGACGGACTTTCTTTTGATCAAGAAGAAGTCACAATAGTTTCGAGGGCAGCATGAAAGTAGGTAACATTGTGAACTGGCACGCAGATCCTGCCACTTTTGCTTTGGTCTCCGGTATTGTCATTGACACCTGTATGATTGACGGACTCCCTCACGCTACTGTCTTTTGGTTTGATTTGAAAGTTGAAAATCATCATCCCTGCACGGATCTAACCACGATTTCGGAGGCATAATGAAAGTAGGTAACATTGTGAAATGGCACACCGACACCGCCCACTTTTCACTGGTTTCCGGTATTGTCATCGACAACTGTATGATTGACGGACTCCCCCACGCCACTGTATTTTGGTTTGCTTCGGGAGCCGTACAAGCCCATCCCTATATGGATCTAACCACGATTTCGAGGGCATAATGGAACAGATTTCATTTGTTATTCCTTTTGGCGACACATCAGACCCAAAGAAGGTCGCAAAGAAGATGGCAAGAGAGTTGCAGTTTTGCGACTGGATGCTCCAAAAGTCTGAGAAGCCCGACCATGAGGAAGGGATCGCAGCAACAAAGTTTATCCTGTCCGGTTGGACAGAAAGGTGGTAGAATGAAGGTGAAGGACTTGAAAGTGGGTGCGATGTATCGTATCAAAGAACAACCCACTGACCCCGAGCGCACTTTTTGTCACGGGAATGGCCACTATGTATATGTGTCCCCCGCACCCTTCGTGAGTCACCATAAAAGTATCGGCACCAAAATGGTCTACTTGGGGACCAGATTCAAGAAGAATACTCAGCGTATCGGGTTGTTCGGAGATAAGGTGCTGTCCATTGAGCCCGCAGCGTGGAAATACATTGAACCTATAGAAGATGAATGAAAGTACCAGAACTAAAGGTCAGACAACGGAGTGGTAGAATGTATGTGAAGGACTTGAAAGAGGGCGCGATGTATCGGCTGCAAAACTTTGGAGGGCATAAGTTCAACTTTGGTTACTATCCCGACTATGATGATTGTATGGTGACCATTCACAATGGTCCCGGTCTCGGCAACAAGTTTGTTTACTTGGGAACCAAGACACTTGAACACAAGCCGGGCTCCCACAATCGACGCTACAAGAAGAACACATGGCGTCTTGGTCTGTTTGGCGACAAGGTGTTGCCAATCGCACCAGACATTTGGACTTATATTGAACCAATGGAGGAAACATGAGAGTATCTGAACTGAAGGTCGGAGAACTTTACAAGATTCGTTCCGACCGCAAAACACACGTCCTTGTCCAGCGCGGGATGCTTGATGTCCATGTTGGACATGGGTTCTTTGAATCAGCAGCAAAGATTAGACCCCTCGACCATCTTGTCTATCTTGGCGGTTATGCTGGCAAAAGGCGAGTAATGTATAGAGGCGAGAAACTGATTGTTTATCCCAACGTGTGGCAGCACATTCGTCCTCTTGAGGATGACATTTCGTGACAGGACAGCAGGCGATCCCTGTGCTATGTTACGGGGGTAAGGAGATACAATGCACATTGACTGCGCCATCTGTGAAGAGAGTTTTGACCTTCGTTCGCCCGAGAAGAAGCGAGCAGGTGGTCTGCGTAACCACTGCCCTGACTGCGCGGAGGAAACGACCGTGCCGTATCTGGCTGTCAATGGTGCCGATGGTAAGATGGCAGGGCTCACGATCCTTGCGTTTGAATCTGCCGAGGACCGAGAAAAGTACAAGAAGGCTTGGCACAACAATACTGGTATGAACAAGGGCAAGTCCTGTCACCTATCTACTTCCAACACGCCGATGACTGGCATGAAGTTTCGCCGTGTTGGTGAGAACTTTGGCAACTCCAACCACAAGGGCAAGTTGTAATGAAAGTAGGTGATTTGGTAAGGCGTAAGTGGTCTCCTTGTTCCATCAGCCCTTCGGATCTACGGATGAAGGATAAACTTTTCGTTGTGACGAGAAAAGGAATAAACTCTTATGGAAGTGAGGCGGTGTTGATTTACCCCGAACCTGAGCCTGAGTCCTACACGGGCGCCCAGCGGCGCGTAGATCCTAACAATGCTGACCACTATTACTTTGCTGATTTGTTTGAGGTGGTAAGTGAAAGTAGGTGATCTGGTAAAAACTGTTTACGATCCGCGATGGGGGATTATTATCAAGGCTTGGAGAATATACATCCCCAACCCACAGTGGGCAGTTGAGTTTGTTTACCCTGACAGCACGAAAAGCACCCAACCAGAGTATCGTATCCGTGAGGTGAGTGAGGTAATCAGTGAAAGTAGGTGATTTGGTAGAGTATGCCGAAAAGGATACACCACTGGGTCGCTTTAGGCGCCACGGTATCATCACTGCCCAAAATAACAATGTTTTTGGTACTATTGTATACTGGTTCAGAGATAAACAGTGTATAGAAGAAATGGAAAAATACTTGGTGGTGATCAGTGAAAGTAGGTGATTTGGTAAAACCATCAAGCAACGTCCAACTATTGGATTCTCCGTTTCTCCCACACGAATGGGGCAAAGTGTTTCTTGTTGTTGGCATTTCGACTTTTGCTGGAAACAGGTATCGGCAGAAAAACTCTATTTACATCTGGCGAGATAAGAAAAAGTTTTTGATCAATAGGTCTTGGTTGGAGGTGATCAGTGAAAGTAGGTGATTTGATTCAGTCCTCTGCTTTTGACGGACAACACGGCATCGTCATCGAAACTGATGATGTGATCATCGATGCCCCTCAACGCTGGTATCATGTTGTGTGGTTCAAAGTAAATCACAACTATGCCCTCAGCCACAACAAGGGCTGGGATCGCTACGAATGGTGTCGCAAGCACGAGATCGAACCCCGTGACATTTCGTGACTTGACGATCTGCGATCAACGGCATACATTACAAGAGTAAGAAGGAGAACGCCGATGGGCTACCGGTCTGATGTCATCTTTGCCTGCACCGCTGACGCTGTGCCTATCCTGCTCGCGGAGGCTGGCAAGAGTGCCGCCCTCAAAGAGTTGCTGTTTGCCGACTCTGACGAACAGTTGCTCGGAGACTACGATAGTCACGGTTCCTACCTATTTCGCTGGAGCCACGTCAAGTGGTATGATAGCTATCCAGCCATTCAGGCTTTCAACCAGATGATCTACAAGATCGTAGAAAAGCTGGATGACGAAGCATACCGATGGGTTTGTATCGGAGAGGAATTGGACGACAACGAGGTCAAAGGCTTCGGTTTCGATCACATTTACATCAGCCGAGAGATTACATACTAATGGCCAACGGATACCAAATGTTCGCAAAGTTGCATCCTCCCGGCAGTCTTTACCGCTATAAGGATCGTTTCCCCGACGACGGCTGGAAGTTCGGCAAAGTCTATCTTCTGACAAAGTGGGAAGTTCCCGAGGGCATTTCAGAAAAGTCCCCTCTTCTTAATGCCTTCTTCCTTGTTGATGGTAAGGAGCGTTGTGTTGACATTTCTTTCTTTCGCTATTTGGAGCAAGTAGAATGAAGGTGGGTGATCTCGTCCGAAAACGACAGCGCAAGCGTGGTAACGTCTATGGCTTCATCACCGAAAGGGTGGATCAATACAAAATCAGAGTTAGAGTATTCAATAGCAAAGATAGTTGGTATCATTCTACGATTGCTTGGGATGAGAGCCATTGGGAGGTGATCAGTGAAGGTAGGTGATTTGGTAAAATATCGTCATCCTGTGACGGATGATGAAAAGGCTATTGCTATTGTTTTCGAAGAGGCAGCAAGCTGTGGGACATTTTTGATTCTTGAACTTTCTGGACAATACTCTGGCTCTTGCATTCGCGCCAGCAGCGATATGTGGGAGGTGATCAGTGAAGGTGGGTGATTATGTGAGAATACCAACCGGGAGAGGTAGTGAAACTTGCCGTGGCATCCTGTTGGAGATCAAAGACAACCCCGCCGATATTGTTGCTAACCAAACATACGGTCTCAAAATAAGGAAGATTGTTGTGGTCTGCTCTAAAAGCAGCAACATTACTGCGTGGGCACACCATGTGGAGGTGCTCAGTGAAAGTAGGTGATTTGGTGCGACATAACGGCGGCGGTGGAGAAGGTGCTGCTATTGGCATCATCATTGGAAGACACCCAGAATACGGATGGTGGAAGGTTCACGAACTTTGTGGCGAGTATGTCGGTGTCACAGCAGAAGCCGGCTCCCCGACGAACGGCTGGTTCGTTATTTCAGAAAGTCCCTTGACAGATCACGATCGCCCGGATACATTACAGGGGTAAGGAGAGAAAATGAGCGAACTGACTGACCAGCAAATCTTTGACCGCCTCGGCGCCATCATCGGTGCGCCTACCTGTACGCAGTGGGCACACGGCTTCGCGGATAGCATCCGTGAGCAGGTCACCAAGGGTCGCCGCCTATCAGACCGCCAGAAGGTCGTCTGTCAGAAGATCCTCAAAGAAAATAGCGAAGAGGCACAAAAGCAGCTTGCCAACTGGGCATCCGAATACAAAATGCACCACAAGCAAGAAGCAAACCAACTTGCCACCTATTACAAGCATCAGTCAGGTGGCTACTTTGGTGATCTGGTCACGACCATCTTGATTGACGAAGTACCCGCTCGTGGAAAGTACCTCAAAATGCGGAACAACAAGTTCGCAAAGAAGGTTCTTGCCGAGATTCAGCGCAAGCCTCGTTTCAGCACAGATGACCACATCATCCCAAACTCCAAGTTTCACACTGGATACTCCTTCAAACACCCTATGATGTCGGGTCGTAATGGTGACTCTTACGTCACTGGCGACGAAAAGATCAACTTCAAGAGTCGCGGCGGCATCATCATCGACATTGACGACAAGATCCATTCTGCCGCAAAGGGCGCGAAGCGTTACCTTGTGCTGCCTTTTGGTTCTGCCAATACTTACTGGGTAGAAGAACGCTTCTTGAAGAAGAAGGCAAAGGTGAAGAAGTGACAAAGTGGGTTATTTATTGGGACGACGACCCAAGTGACGTTGCTGGAACTTTCTATAACAGGGGCGATGCTCTTGCTTACATTTGGGGAATGACTACCAAGTGGAACAACTTTCGGGTTGAAAAGTTGCCCAATGATGTAACCAGATTTATCTGCTCTGATTCAACAATCCTAACTTTGAGCAGGAAGTAAAGGAGAACGAAGAATGAAAGTTACCCCAATCGTTCCCGTCATTCTTATACCCAAGAAGACGGACAAAGTGGAAAATGACCCTGAACGTCGCAAGATCAAGAAAAGGGAGAAGAAATGAAATGGTCTGTTATTGTTGTCAATAGTGAGGGAGAGTTTAGCCATTCTTTCTCTTTTGTTGGCTCTCACGACAAAAGACTGGCTTTTGAAGACGCACAGGGTCAGACCCCTTTGCTGGTGATCGCCATCATCCCCGGTGATCATCCCGTCTACAACCCTGTTCTCGACTCGTGACATTTGGTGACTTGATCTTTTCGGTCAACCGGTTACATTACAAGGGTGAGAGGGAGATAACATGAATCGTCGCAAACTGACCCAAAGGGAAGCCAAAGCACTAAAAGTCGGAGATTTTGTTTGGATGACTTATCGCAAATATTCTGATGATGGGTACAACTTTCGCGTCAATGAAAAGGTCGAGGTTTTGACGGCAAGCCCTGAAGGGCTCCGCTTCTCGACCGGTGATTTCTTTTTTGAATACTTTGACGATGACAACGCCCCTGCGATTGACGATAGCAGTGGTCAAGGCGAAGGGTGTTTGTACGCACTCGGTGACATTTGGTGACTTGATCTTCTGACGCAACCGGTTACATTACAAGAGAACCAAGGAGAGCACATGCGGTGCAGTTATTGCCATCAACGGGGACACAACAAGCGGACGTGCCCCGTCTTTACCGAACGGCTGAAGAGGCGCCACGACGACGACATCGCGGAGGGACATACCAACACTTGGGCGATTCAACAATACAAAGATCGTATTGCCCCCAAGGGCACAAAGAAAGCCAATCAACAATGTGGCTATTGTGGAGACTATGGACATACTCGCCGCAAGTGCGAAATGCTCCGAAAAGACAAAGAGTGGCTTGTTGTTCACCACAATACTCACCTGCGCGTGGCACATGACTACATTGTGTCCAGCCCTGTTGGTATTGGGTCACTTTTCAAGTGGAGGAAGCAAGAATACAACTACAATACTGGCGAGTATGATAAAATAAACGAAATGTTGGTGCTTACTGACTTCTCTGTGGCTCCAGTTATCAAGCAGAATGGTTTCAAGATTCTTGCTACTTTGCAGCACCCGATCAAAGGTTGGGAGCAGACAGTTGATGTCCGTCAATATGTCCGCAATCCCGATTACGCGACAAGTTGGCGTAATGAAGCGACCCTATTGACCCCTTCTTGTGGCGTTGTGCCCTCGGGCTGGATTCAGAGTCAAAGCATCACATTTGAAGCAGCAAACAAACTTGACTACTTCAAGCGTGTTGGCAGAAAGAACGAAGATCGCCGCGACTATGCTTTCAGAACACTCGGCCGCGCCCGCGAGATCCTCGAAAAGTATCCTCCTTCTGCTGATGACCGATACGACCATCATGGTCGCGCCAAGAAAGAGTTGGTACAATACACGCCTGAACACAATCGGGTCAAGTTGTTCGCGGACTTCAAAAGTGGGCAGTAAGATCCGCACACTGGCTTTCGCCCCCCTGTATATAGCAGGGTGGGCGATCGTCGCTGGTGCCGTCGTGGTCTGCTCTTTGCGCAAGCGTGACATTTCGTCACTTGACAATCTGACCTGATCGGCTACATTACAAGGGTGAGAGGGAGGAACCTTGAAGCAATCTGAACTGAAAGCCATCCTTAAAGACCACAAACTGTGGTTCCAAAGCGACGGCAAGCAGGGCAAGCGCGCCGACCTTCGGGGCACCGACCTTGGTGTTGCCTACCTTCAGGATGTAAACCTTGCGGGTGCAGACCTTGAGGGTGCAAACCTTACGGGTGCAGACCTTACGGATGCAAGCCTTTATGGCGCAAACCTTACGGATGCAGACCTTGCGCGTGCAAACCTTTGTAATGCAAACCTTACGGATGCAGACCTTCATGGTGCAAACCTTACGGGTGCAGACCTTACGGGTGCAGACCTTACGGGTGTCGAGATGGGTGATGCAAACCTTGAGGGTGCAAAGTTCACCACCAACTTTAAGAAGGTCGGTTGGTTCTACGGTGCAACCTTCTCCGAAGATCAAATACCTTGGGTTGCCCTGAACCCAAAGTATCCCAAATGGGCTCACACCCTAAAGTGGGTGAAAGCAAAAGCTGACGCAGCGTGACATTCCGTGACTTGACAATCTGACCTGATCGGTTACATTACAAGGGTGAGTGAGGGCTCGTCGCTCCCTCCGAAACAAAATCAAAAAAACTACTTGACAACCGGGCTCAACCGGTTACATTACAAGGGTGAGAGGGATGGTCCCTCTCCGCACTACAAGCCATCCCAAGGATATTAACATGGCTTTCGACTTCTCAACCTTCCTTTCCACCGTCCCCGCGATCCTTAACGCTCGCCTCCCTGTCCTTGTCCGTGGTCGCCACGGCGTCGGTAAGTCCGAGGTGGTCTACCAGATCGCCAAGCAGCGCGGTCTTCCCGTTGTCGAGCGTCGAGCATCCCAGATGACCGAAGGCGACCTGCTCGGACTGCCCGACACCACCGACCTTTCCGATGGTCGCAAGGCTACGACGTGGAACGCTCCTGACTGGCTGGTCACAGCCTGCACCGAGCCCGTCGTCCTCTTTCTCGATGAGGTTGACCGCGCCACGATGGAAGTCCGTCAGGGTCTTTTCGAGTTGACCGACTCCCGCAAGATCAACGGGTGGCACCTGCACCCTGAGACCCTGATCATCGCTGCCGTCAACGGTGGTGAGCACGGCAGTCAATACCAAGTGGGCGAGATGGACCCCGCCGAGCTTGACCGCTGGACCGTCTTCGATGTCGAACCGTCCGTGGAAGACTGGCTCGCGTGGTCCTCTGGCAAGGTCGATCCTGTCCTCTGGGACTTCGTGAACGGCAACCGTCAGCACTTGGAGCACGTCACAGACTACGAGCCGAACAAGGTCTACCCGTCGCGGCGCTCGTGGGTGCGGTTCGCAAAGACCGTCGAGCCCCTGTCTCTGTTCGCTGAAGAAGCCGACCGTGACCTGCTTCTCAACCTTGCCACCGGTTTCGTTGGGTTTGAGGCTGCTGTCTCTCTTCGTGACTTTGTGCAGAAGTACGAGTATCAGGTCAGTATCGAAGACCTGCTGGATGCTGGTGACTTCGACAAGATCGAGAAGTGGGGTATCAACGACCACGCCGCCATGGTTGAGAAGATGGAGCACGCCTCCACTTTCGGTGAGACTCTGAGCGATACGCAAGTAACCAACCTTGCGACGTGGTTCGTTACTATGCCTTCTGAGATCTGCATGAAGTTGTGGTCTGCAATCGGTGATGCCGAGGATGAAAATGGCACCAACGCCATCCGTCTCCACAAGGCGACTGCTTCCGATGGTACCCGCGTTTCTGAGCACATGGTCAAGATCCTTCGTGGTTCCTGATTATGGAGCGCCGACTATATCTCGGTGACTTGGTTACCCCTGTCCGTGTTAATCTTGCTTTCCAAGAGAAGCACGGATTTGGGGTGATTACTGAAATCTTGACCACGAACACCCCGACCGGAAACGTGACAACTTACGAGGTAAAGTTCGTAAAGTCCCTACAAGCATTCCGGTTCAGTTACAATGCTGTGAGGCGTTATGGCCAAGATTGACAAACTCAAAGAAGGTGACCTCATTATCCACAGAGGCAGCAAAAAGCCCTACATTGTGTTGGAGATCAAAAGACGCCGAAAGAAATCGTATGGCGCGGGACCATCAGGAAGCAACCGCAAGAACTTTTTACTACTTGCTACAAATGGTCGCCAAATGTGGCAAGTTGACACAGCACTGAAAGTAGAGTATTATCTACCCGGCGACCCGTGGTTCGATGACATTCGTTGACAAAGATCGTAGCCGTCCAGCCTTGACAAACGGGCTGGGCGTGTTACATTACAAGAGTACCAAGGAGGCAACATGCCCAAAGACAAGCCATTTGACCTTAACATGCACACCGCGCGCCTGCTCATGCGCGAGCCGTTCTTCGCGGCTCTGTCCCGCCGGATTGACAAGATCCGCACCGACAGTGTGCCCACCGC
>Ga0209348_1000884_pt1 | contig 15072 bp, 19 predicted proteins | sample ETNvirenome_2_30_FD_184065 | JGI IMG/M metagenome (GOLD analysis project Ga0209348, IMG submission 184065) | Marine viral communities from the Pacific Ocean - ETNP_2_30 (SPAdes) (version 2) | ecosystem: Environmental > Aquatic > Marine > Oceanic | place: Pacific Ocean | collected 2013-06-22 | reverse complement strand
ACTTTTATAAATAGCACACCAAAATAAATCAGCACACAGTTTTTTATTCTATAACTGTCGCTCGCGTGGGGGCGAAAACTTGGGAAGATATTAAGATAGTCAGATATTGTATATTGTAATATCTTTTTTCTCACAATGATTACATTTTACTTTTACTCCTATATATAAAAGTGTAGGGTTTGTGGGTAGGGTTAATAATCGCAGTCCTAGGTATATTATTAAAGTGGGTAAACCAGTTGCAGGCGAAACCCACGCCTTACAACAGAAAGTAATAACGGGAGAAAGCGTTGACGGTATACATAACACAGGAAGTACGTGGTCGTGACCTTACTGATGCTATACAGTTTGGTGACTTGCAAATATTAGTTCCTGCTAAAGAACAAATAGCTTACAGCACACAACCTACTGTTCGTCGTATAGCAAAAGGTTTGCAAAAGTTTGATGACGATGATTATTTATTATTGTCTGGTGATCCAGTTATTATTGGTATCGCACTAGCTTATGCCTCTATAGTAAATCGTGGCAAAGTAAATGTATTAAAGTGGGACAGGCTAGAAGCTAAGTATTATCCATTACATATAAATTTTGGAAAGGAAGATTAATGGAACTAGAAAAAGTAGCAAACAAACTTATGGAAGTAAGTGAGGAAGGTGTCAGCACTATAAGTAAGCTGTGTAGGGAACAAGTGCAGTTAGAACAAGACATTCGTGAGCTTGAAGGTGCAATAAAACTTAAAAAGGCACGGCTCAGGGAAGTATCTGAGGAGTTACTACCTACCTCAGCTGATGAACACCAAATAAAAGAAATTACTACTGAAGATGGGTACAATGTTACCATCACTGATTTTTATGATGCACGCATATCAGCTACCGATCTTGAGCAACGTGAAAAAGCGTTTGCTTGGTTAGTAGATAATAACTTTGACCACCTAATAAAAAATAAGGTCGAAATAGTATTTGACCGTAAGGAACACAACAAAGCGACAGCATTAGTGGCAGACCTAAAAACAAGGGGTCTAGCTGATAAGTCTTCTACAAAAACATGGGTGGAATACCAATCACTCAAGGCTTTTGTTAAGGAGCAAATACAAAAGGGTGAAGTTAAGCTACCTTTTGATTTGTTAAACATCTACGAGGGACGTAGAGCCAAAGTTACTAAAAAGATATAGGAGGGTAAAATATGGCAAAATTAAGCGAACTAGAAAAATTATCAGGCTTGGGGTTTGAGGAAACTTCTACTGATGATATGGCAATACCGTTTTTGCGGATACTTGCAAACACAAGTCCACAAACTAACAAACGTGATGGTGCGTATGTTGAAGGGGCTGAGGCAGGCATGATATATAATAGTGTCACTCATGAAGTGTACGATGGTGTAAAAGGTATAGAAGTAATACCTTGTCACTACAATACACGGTATGTTGAGTGGACACCTCGTGAGCAAGGTGGTGGGTATATGGGTTCATACTTACCTGAAGACCCCATTGTTAAAACTACAACTTCAAACGAACGTAATGAAGATGTGTTGCCAAATGGTAACTTACTCACTAAAACGTCACAGTTTTTTGTATTGCTAGTGCAAGGCGATCAGGTATCAAAAGCACTTATACCTATGACAAGCACTCAGTTGCGTAAAGCTAAAAGATGGAATTCTTTGTTGAGTCAGCAAACATTTAAGGGTAGTGATGGTAAACCAAAAAGGCTACCGATGATGTCTACAAAGTTTAAATTAACTACCGTAGAGGAGCGTAATGACAAAGGTAGTTGGTTTGGTTGGGATATTGAAAAGGTTGGTGCAGTTGATGAGCTGGATAAACTAACCGATAACGATATGTTTCAAGAGGGATTAACCTTTCAAAGTGCTGTGTTAGAAGGTAAAGCACAGATACAGCACCAAGCATTAGAACAAGATACTTCTGATCCTACAGCACCTCAAGTAGAGGCTGATGATGTAGAGGATGAAACACCCTTCTAATGTTAGCGGAAAAGTTTTTTAAACTGTTCGCAGGTAATGAGCGAGCTCATGGTATGTTTTTGCCTGATGATGCAAACGGTGGTGTCAAGAAAAACGGTGTGTATACCGTAATCAAAACACCACCCAATGTTGACTTGTGGCAAAAGCACCTAGATGGTGAAAAAGGTATACGTATTATTCCCATATGTGATGATAATACAGCCTCTTGGGGAGCCATTGACATTGATAATTACAGCGTTGACCATCAAGCCCTAGTAAAAAAGCTGAAAGAAGCAAAGGTATTAGGGTGGGTGGCACGCAGTAAATCGGGTGGAGCTCATGTTTATTTTTTCTTTAAGGGGCGTATACAAGCTTCAACTGTAAAAAGTAAACTTGCTGAGTTAGCTTCTTCACTAGGTCATGCTGATGGTGAAATATTCCCAAAGCAGGCTACTATATTAGTGGATAGGGGTGATACAGGTAGTGCTATGAATATGCCATATTTTAAGGGCGAGCTAACCACTCGCTCTGTTTATGATTTTAAGGGTGAGCTTATGTCGCCTGAGGAGTTTGTAAGTAAGGCAGAAAAGTGGAGGATAAAACCAAATGACTTTGAGCAGTATCGTGTATCAGAACCAGAGCTTACACTCAAGGACGGTCCTCCTTGTTTAAACGAACTGTGCCAACAAGGGTTTAGTGAAGGGTCACGTAATAATGCTCTGTTTAATTTGGGCGTATATGCTCGATTGTTTGACCCTGATAACTGGGAAAGTCTAGTGCAAAGGTATAATGTGGATCATCTACAGCCACCGTTAGGGCATAACGAAGTAGGTGCTGTGATAAAACAGCTACAACGTAAAGAGTATCACTACAAGTGCGATGACCAACCCATCAAACCTTTTTGTAACAAAGATGTGTGTCTTACTCGTAAGCATGGCGTTGGTCCTGCAGGAGTGCAAAACCAAATGTCTAGTCTTACCAAGATAGATGGTGACCCACCTATATGGATACTTGATGTTGATGGGCAACGCATTGAAATAAGCACTGATGGATTGATTAGCCAAACACGGTTTCAAAAAGATTGTGTGTCGCAAATCAACAAACTCCCTGTAACTATTAACCAAAGAGCATGGCAGACTAAAATTCAGCTGTTGTTAGATAATTTAACGATTGTAGAAGTGCCACCTGATGCTACTATAAAAGGTGAGTTTGTAGATTTACTCCACTCTTTTTGTAGCGAACGTGCAAAAGGAGCAGATAGGGAGGATATTCTGCAAGGCGTTGCAGTATGGGTAGATGGTAGAGTTTATTTCCAGATAAAAGATGTAAAGAAACACTTATCTGTAAATGACTTTAACCACTATTCGTCTAATAAAATTACTCTAAGGCTACAGGATATAGAGGCAGAAAAAATGTTTTGGCGAGTAAAAGGTAAAGGGATACATGTTTGGTCATTGCCACAGGCATTTTTTACAAGCGAAGAAACACTGGAGCTACCTGAGTTACCTAAGGATAGCGATATAATATAATGAAGATAATACTCGGTCCTCCTGGAACTGGTAAAACCACTACCCTGCTTAACTTGATTGAGCAATACTTAGAAAAGGGTGTATCACCAGACAGGATCGGGTACTTTGCTTTTACACGAAGAGCCGCCCATGAAGCTGTTGATAGAGCATACAAAAAGTTTAAGTTGACTAAACGTGACTTACCGTTCTTTAGAACGCTTCATAGCCTAGCTTTTATGCAGATGGGTATTACTACCTCACAGATAATGTCAGCTGAAAAGTATGCCGACATAGGTGAGTGGTTAAAAATAGGTAAGTTCTTTGGTAGTCAACAGGTGATGGAACAAGGTCCGTATAAAGACTTTGGTTATGGCGATAAGTTTTTGGAAATAATAAATATTGCACGAATACAAAAACAAGAATTACGTTCTGTTTACAATGCTTCTACCGTGCCACTTAAAACAGATTGGGCAAGAGTGGATTATGTAAGCAGGGGGTTACGAGCATGGAAAGACCACCACGAACTATTTGATTATACCGATATGCTTGAACAGTTTTGTGATAGGCAACTCGCACCTAGATTAGAAGTGGTGTTTATAGATGAAGCACAAGATTTATCGCCACTCCAATGGCGTATGGTAGAACTATTGCAACAGAATGCAAAAGAAACATATGTAGCAGGCGATGATGACCAAGCTATATTCCGTTATGCAGGGGCTGATGTAGACCATTTTATAGGTTTAAAAGGCGATGTTACGGTGCTGAATAAAAGTTATAGGATACCTTCTAGCCACCATGTATTAAGCCAGAATGTAATTCGTAAGGTAGTGGGCAGAAGACCAAAGGAGTTTGTACCTCGTGAAGAACAAGGTTGTGTGTTCTGGCATAGGCACTCAGAAGAAGTAAATTTATCTACAGGTGATTGGCTTTTACTCAGCAGAACTACTCGTGGAGCTCAACAAATAGAAGAGGAAGTCAGGCGTAGGGGTCACTTGTACATCTATAATGGCAGTAAATCGATTGATCATAAAGTATTAGAAGCTGTGCGATTGTGGGAAAACTTACGCAACGGAGCTCGCCTTACATATGAACAAGTAAAGATAGTCTACGGACAAATGCTTCTTGGTACACAAGTTGAGTATGGGCATAAAACCTTTTCCAAAGGTCAGCCTGACCAAACATATACACTACAAGATTTACAGGACTTCCATGGATTACTGCACAGCCTGCCTTGGGACGAGGGTCTTGGTAAGATTGCTGATAGAGATAGAATATATATCAAAGCGTGTTTGCGTAAAGGTGAATCACTTACTGATGACCCACGAATCAGAATCTCAACGATTCACTCAGCAAAGGGAGCTCAGGCTACAAATGTAATGATGCTTACAGATACTATGCGTCGCTCATACTCAATGTGGCGTAAGTTTGAAAACGAACATTATGATGAAGCTCGCGTATTTTACGTGGGTTTGACACGAGCACTCCGTAACCTGCACTTGATACATCCAATGTTTAGTCGGGGCTATCAGCTAGCATAGAACATCAAAACGCATCGTGAGAGTAAAAAAGGGTACTAATCCAAACGTAGCCCCTGTATATATAATATATTAACTAAACAACTACATAGAAAGGTAAGTTATGTCAGAGCAAATGCAGTGTTTAACAAAGAGCTTGTTAAAAAAGCTTAATAACGAGGCAATCAGTAACGAGTACCCACATACCCTACAACGTAAGTTTGTTGAACAGTTACCTGAGCACAATAATGACGGCACGGTTACACAGTACCCTGTAACGTCAGGATTGGTGCAGGGTAATTTAGTAAGGATACAGGTCGTAGCAGGTGCAGTATATGTGGATCCAGAGGGTAATATTACCCACGACCTTAGTCCTGTTATGCTAACGGTTAGCGTAGCAGATTACAAAAAGATACCTACCATTACGGTAGAGGATCTTGAAAGTGCTTAACTATAGAAAGAGAGGTTAATATGGCACATATGGTAGAAACTATGGCTTATGCAGGGGAAGTCCCTTGGCATGGGCTAGGTAATAAAGTTGAGGGCAACCTCACTCCTGAGGAAATGTTAAAAGCCGCAGGACTTGACTGGACAGTTAGCAAACGCCCTGTCTATTATGCTAGTAAGCCAGACGTATGGGATCTCAACGATCCACGTGGTGAAGCTAAGTTACTTACAGCCGACGGTCAATATATGGTTGTACGTGATACAGATAACAAGGTGTTATCGCATTGTGGTGAGGCTTTTACACCATTCCAAAACCACGAGACCATGTCGTTCTTTAAAAAGTTTACTGACGCAGGTCAAATGGCTATGGATACGGCAGGCAGTCTCAGTGACGGTGAGCGTATATGGGGTCTGGCTAAAATTAAAAAGGGCTTCAAGTTAGCAGGTGGCGACGAGATCGAGGGTTACTTGCTCATGGCTAACAGTCACAAGGTAGGCACGGCTATGACTATTATGTTTACGCCTATCCGTGTTGTCTGTAACAATACAATTACCCTTGCTCTCAACCAAGAGGGTATAACTGGTAAGTTCCGTATGTTGCACTTGCAAATGTTTGATGAGGACATCATGACTGCCGCTGAGGAAGCACTGGGTATCAGTGGTACACAAATGGAGTTGTTCAAGCAAAAGTCAGAGTTCTTGGCAAAAAAGCGTGCCAAGCAAGACCAAGTAGACAACTTCATAGCAGAGATGTTCCAGCCTAACGTACTCAAGGAGCGTGGCAAAGTTATGGAACAGGTGTTACCTCCGTTACACGAGGAGTTTACCAAAACCAGTATGGCTGTGCGTGAGGCTATTGAAGAATCACCAGGAGCTGATCTAGACTCAGCCAAAGGTTCGTGGTGGGGTGTTCTTAATGGTGTTACCTATGTTATGGATCACCAGAAAAAGTCTAAGACCAATGACTTACGGCTTACCTCTGCATGGTTTGGTTCGGGTGCAAATACTAAACGTAAGGCACTTGACAAGGTTATGGAGTATGCCGAGGCATCTTGAGCTTTTGCCCCTTGCCTGTGACAAGGCAAGGGGCTATAGTGTTTTTGGGGTGTAAGTCAATGTGCGTTAGCGTTCCTGTTTCGCTTGTAGGGCAAGTACTTATCCACCCCACCAACCATATAGAAAGGTGGTATTATGATATTATATGATCGCATTAGAAACTGGCGTGAGCGTGTTCCAGAAGAGCCAATCAAAAGGTTTGCCTACTGGATTGCTGAGCGTCACAATATTTATAAAAAGAAACAACAGGGTCGCGACAAACTTACTGATGACCCTATCCTTGAAACATACAAGTTTACTAATCCTTTTAGGGAGCATGACCGCACAACGGTAGCGTTTAGAAAGTGGACAAAAGAACACGATAATAGCCCATATGGTGATATTATATTTAATACGTGTTTGTTCCGCATGATTGGCACGTCAGAGTTTTTTGATGCTCATGGGTGGGTAGGCAAAGATTGGTCACCACAATACACAAAAGACTTGATAGACCAACGCATACGTGATAAGCAAAGGTGTTTCACAGGAGCATATGTAATTACAAATCAAGGCTTAAAACTTCCAAAGGGTGAGGTGGTAGTAGACCACTTCCTGCGACCTATTTATTCAACTAGATTATACTTGGGAAAGCACGCCTACTATAATCAAAGTTTGTATGAAGTACATAAGGAACTTAAAAAGTATCAAGGGTTTGGTGGTGGAGGATTTATGGCGTATGAGGTAGTCACAGATCTTAATTACACCCCTGTATTACGATTTGCTAAGGACAGATATACTTGGGCAAACGCAGGTCCTGGAGCAATACGTGGTTTGAACAGACTTAAAAATAGTCGTGTTCCTGCATCAATTTTAAATAAATCTATGTCTCAGCCTGAAGCTAACGAAAAGATGTTTGAGTTACTGCAAAAAATGCGTGACCCCGAACAGGGTTTGTTAGTTCCATATGGGTGGGTGCTTGCGAGCGACGAGCTACAGTCCATGGTAGATATGCGTTGTATAGAACACAGCTTATGCGAGTGGGACAAATATGAAAGAGTTTTATGGGGGCAGGGTAAACCACGTAGTCTCTATAAGCCAACAGTTGAAAAGCAGGGGGCAGAACGTATGTTACACCCAGAGCGTTTAGAGTTAGGATTTTAAAATGATACCAATATTTATTCCCACAAAAGGCAGAGTATATAAACAAGTCACACTAGACAGCATTGGTAAAGAAAATGCTTTTGTTGTCTGCCCCAAGCATGAAGTGCAACAGCACGAACTTATGGGGCGTAAGGTTATAGATCGTGGCGAAGTGACAGGCATAAATAATGTTCGGCAGTTTATATTAGAATATGCTATGGAGGCACAATATGATAAGATTCTTATTTTGGACGATGATCTTATTTTTAATACTAGGGCATCTGATGATGCACCCAACTTAAGAAAAGTAACAAGCCAAGAAACAGCGGAGCTGTTTAATAGAATGGATAAGTTACTTGATGAGTACGTGCATGTCGGCGTTAGCCCACGCCAAATGAATGACAAACATTTTCCTTATACAGTGAAGCATGGTATGCGTATGAATGCTGTGCATGGCATACGACCTTTTGATATTTACAACACAGGATTAAAATACAATGCTGTAGAGCTGATGGAAGATTACTTTATGACGCTCGGTTTATTTGCAAAAGGAATGCCGAATGCTGTAATAGTAGACTGGACATGGGATCAACGTGGTGGTTCAGGAGCTAAAGGAGGGTGTAGCACCTATCGCACTCTGGAGTTACAAGAACACGCCTCTAAACAATTAGCTTTTCACTATCCTGATTTTGTAAAGGTTGTGGAAAAAGAAACTAAAACAGGTTGGGAGGGTATGAAAAAACGCTACGACGTAAGAGTACAATGGAGGAAAGCTTATGAAGCAGGATGCACCTAACGCTATTCAAATAGAATTAGTAGAGGGGTGCAACCTTGCTTGTTCGTTTTGTGGTATACAAGCTATACGTGATAACAAAGCTGACGGTCCACAAAACATTCATGGTAAGGCTTCCTCACCTTATAAGATACTTACGGCAGAGCTAGCCCAAACCATAGCCGATCAGATAAAGCAGGCTATGTTGGAGGACAACTGGAACCCACGTTTAGAGTTTGCTATGCACGGTGAACCAACCATGCACCCTGATTACTGTGGTATTATATCTATCTTCCGCAAAACATTACCAAAAGCATCTATCATGATGACCAGTAATGGTGGTGGGTTGCTAGGTGATATCACAGCAAAAGTAAATGCACTGATGGAAGCAGGTGTTAATGTTTTGTTTTTAGATAACTATGACCGTATTAAAATAGTTGACAAAATACAGGAGCGATACGCAGGTCCATATCCTGTCTTTCAATATCCAAAAGATAAAAATGGTAATCCTCACCGTCGTCGTAAACCAACAGACAAAGATATAGTGGTCGGACTCGACTTGACTCTTGCCACCAACGGCACTCATGCACAGGTAAGTAATCACGCAGGGTCAGCCTTCCCACTTAACCATACACAGCAAGGCAAACGATGTGCCAAACCTTTTAGAGAACTCAGCTTACGGTGGGACGGTAATGTAGCTCTTTGCTGTAATGACTGGGCAGGTGTCTACAAGTGTGGCAACATACAAGACCAACCTATTGTTAAACTCTGGCAAAACAATGCCTTCTACGCCGCTCGTACAAAACTGTATCACGGACAACGTGACTTCGGTGTATGTAATGGCTGTGACAATGTAACTCTTCGTAATGGGTTGCTACCAGACCGTATGGGTAGGAAGGTGCTTATGGACGTAGACCCTTTTATAGAACAGTTGGTAAATGAAGCAGTGCAAGGAGAACCGTATACACCCTTAGTCAAGAAACATTACGACTTTAAAAACAGCTCAGAGACCAGTTCTTAGTTGTTTTTGGTAGGCAACTAAGGCAAGCTAAACTCACCGCCCTGTATGGGGCTTAAAATAGGCATAGAAAGGCATTCATTATGGTAGCACGTACCCTTAATACATACTTAGTAGATAACGTAACAGAAGCCCTCCCTCTTATTGTGGAAGACATAAAACTTCATGGCAACTTAATAGACACTCGCAATGGTCCTGCGTATGAGTTTCCATACCCTATGGTTATTACATATAGAAAGCCACGTGAGCGAGTATTGTTTTGTCCAATAAGAGATGCCAACCCTTTCTTTCACTTCATGGAGTCTATGTGGTTACTGGCAGGTCGCAAAGATGTAAACTGGATTGCCAAGTTTAACAAGCGTATGAAAGAATATAGTGACGATGGGCAAACCTTTCATGGTTCGTATGGTCACCGTTGGCGTCACCACTTTGACTTTGACCAACTTAAAATAGTTATTGATAGATTACGTAAGTATCCAAATGATCGTAGAACAGTTCTTACTATGTGGGATCCCAGGAGTGACTTAACATCTCACAATGGTCATGCAGACTTACCCTGCAACACTCACGTTTATTTTAAATTACGTGACGGTGTTTTAGATATGACAGTGTGTAACCGTAGCAATGATTTAATATGGGGAGCATTGGGAGCAAATGTAGTGCATATGTCGTATCTACAAGAATATATCGCACGCCATGTTGAAGCAGAGGTAGGGACATACACACAGTTCACAAACAACCTACACGCTTACAAGAACATACTGGATAAGCTAGAAGGACTGCAAGAACGTAACCTATACAGATTAAATAGTATAGCACCGACCGTAACCTTTTCGTTTGTAGAAACATTTGACAAAGAGTTACAGCAATTTATGAACTATCCTTATGGTCATGTTGATTACCAAAACGGTGTGTTTGAAGAGTTGATAATACCTATGTATGATGCGTGGTTCTGTTGGCAAGATGCTAAAACAGGATACTCAGAGTATCAAGAGGACAGTTATAACGAACGTGTTGATGAAGCACTTAACCACTGCAAAAGAATAGTAGATGAAGACTGGCGTACTGCCTGTATAGAATGGCTTGAAAGGAGAATATAATGCGTGATAAAAACGGCAAGGTAGTCATAGCCCAAAGCGAAGAAGAACAGTTAGATAAACTAGCAGGAAACTACAGTTCTATAATTAAAAGAGTGCATGCTCTTTCTCATGGCGACGCTCAGGGTTTACACAAGTCAGAACAATCCTATGGCAACAGTTGGAAACAACGTGGGGGTGTCGGGGCATTTATGATGCTAGCACGTAAGTGGGATAGAATAGAAAACCAAGTAAAAGGTTTTAAGTGGGACGTATTTGAAGCAGTACAAGATGATGCTCGTGAAGAAGGCATACTTGATGATATAAAAGATTTGAGGCGTTATTTATTTTTAGTGGAAGCAGAGATGAGGTTACGCTTTGAAGACAAACCTAAGTAACAAACCTGAGCTTGACCAAGAGGTCGTAGCTGTTTGTACAAGGTGCGGAAGGAATAAACTAACGACCTTTCGTAAACTAAAAAACAAATGGGCTGTCTGCGTATGTGGGAGCTCAATGAAAGTGAAGGTAAAAAATGGTGCAGTTTCCACTGTTCACACCTCAGACAGAATGGGTGATGCCTGATGGCTATCCTAACCTGAGTGAAGCTAAAGAAGTTTCTATAGATTTAGAAACCTATGATCCACACTTATTATCACATGGTAGTGGGTGGGCTAGAAACGATGGGTATATAATAGGTATCGCTGTGGCAGTAGAGGGAAAGGCATGGTACTTCCCCATACGACACCAGAATGGTAGCAATCTTGATGCCAAGCAAACTCTTAAATGGCTCAAAAACATTTGTTCAGTTCCACGCGATTATATTATGCACAATGCAATGTATGACTTGGGGTGGCTGTGGGCTGAAGGAATCACAGTGCAGGGTAGGATTATTGATACTATGATTGTCGCCGCCTGTCTTGATGAAAACAGGTTTAGTTACTCACTTAACAATGTGGGTAGAGATTACTTAGGTGAACGTAAAAGCGAAGTCTTACTAAAAGAAGCCGCGAAGGAGTTTGGCGTAAACCCAAAGAATGAAATGTATAAACTCCCTGCTCACTTTGTCGGTACGTATGCTGAACAAGATGCTGACCTTACCTTACGATTGTGGCAACACTTCAAACCTTTGATAGTAAAAGAGGACATAGGTGACTTGTTTGATTTAGAAACAAACGTGTTACGTTCAGTGTTTGAGATGCGTAAGCGAGGTGTGCGTGTTGATTTAGAGCGTGCCGAAAAGCTCAAGTTGTATTTAGAAAAGCAAGAAAAGGAAATACTACAATCGGTAAAAGGTGAAGATATTGATATCTGGGCGGCGAACAGTATTGCAAAAGCCTTTGATATCAAAGGGTTACGGTATCCTAAAACACCAAAAAGCGGAGCACCGTCATTTACTAAAAACTTTTTAGCTAATCATGAAGACCCATTACCAAAAGCTGTAGTGCGAGCAAGGGAACTCAACAAGGCTAGAACTACATTTATAGACACTATACTCAAGCACCAACACAAGGGTCGCATACATGCAGAAGCCCATAGCCTCCGATCAGACGAAGGTGGTACGGTTACAGGTAGATTTAGTTACAGCAACCCTAACCTTCAGCAAGTCCCTGCACGTAATGCTGAGATAGGTCCTATGATACGTGGTTTGTTTTTACCAGAGGAAGGTGAGGTATGGGGGGCGTTTGATTACAGCAGTCAGGAACCACGTTTAGTTGTTCACTATGCTAGTCTGTTAAAACTCACAGGGGCTGAACAGTTTGCCGAACAATACAATACTGATGTGCGTACGGACTTTCACCAGATGGCGGCTGATATCGTTGGTGTGCCTCGTAAGCAGGCAAAAGATATAAACCTCGGATTGTTCTATGGCATGGGCAAGAACAAACTGGCAGAACAGCTTGGGCTGGAGTTTGATGATGCTAAAGAATTATTTGCGGAATACCACAGCAAAGTTCCTTTTGTACAACAGCTCGCAGAGTATGCCACACAGCGAGCATCTAAGAAAGGTAGTATACGTACCCTGCTTGGACGTAAGTGTCGCTTTGATAAATGGGAGCCAAACATTTACGGTGTCTACAAACCATTGAACTATAAAGATGCGTATGCTGAACATGGTCCTGCAATAAAAAGAGCATTTACGTACAAAGCTCTTAACAGATTAATACAGGGGAGTGCCGCTGATCAAACAAAAGCGGCGATGGTTGAACTGCACAAGGAAGGTATTATACCTTTGATACAGGTGCATGATGAACTAGATATTTCTGTGCCAGATGAAACTACAGCACAGCGAATAAAAGAGGTGATGGAAACTTGTGTGCAGATGCAAATACCATCACTTGTTGATGCGGAGTTCGGTCCGAGTTGGGGCGAAGCCAAGAAAAACTTTAGCGATAAACCATGGATGAGAGGGATAAACGATGGACAAACAAGAATGCAAGACAACACTGAACATTGAAAGGTTAGAAACAAGCTGGAATGCTCAGTTCGTTTCACGGTTTCACACAGTTGCTTCACTCCACCCGAAACAAACAGTAGGGTCACACTCATATGGAGTAGCGATATTGGTGAATGAACTATGGGCAGATGCCAGTAAAGAACTATTACAAAAAGCGTTATACCACGATGTTCCTGAAATTTTTCTAGGGGACATACCTTTCACAGCTAAACGTAATCACCCAGAAATAGGTAATGCTTTTGAACTAGCAGAATTAGCAATAGTAAAAAGATATGAAATTAAGTGGCTATATGCCAATCTTTCTATGAAAGATGAAGCACGGTTAAAGATGGCTGATATGTTGGATCTCGTATTATACACGCATTTAGAAGGACAAACAAATAAAGAAATGGCTGACATATGTAAATATGGTGCTCATTATCTTTATGATACATTTTCAGCACACCCTGATTTTGAACCAATAAAGAAAGTGTTAAGTCATAAACATCTGCTGTATGGCTTGATATCAAAAACGAGTAAATAAGAACCATGTAAACCCCTAAGTGTGCTATAATTAATTATAAACACCATAGAAAGGATCGTGTTATGCAAAAACAAGTTAGTCCATTAGTAATACAGGTAAAAGACCAAGAAACACAGCGTGATTTAATATTTATCAAAAACATGCTTGAAGAAAGCACAGGTATGCGTGTATCGTTCCAAAACGTGCTTAATCATTTAATTAAAAAATACTTAGAGGAGAGGTAATGCAAAACTGGGAAGAGTATGAAGCTAGCGTGCTTGAGCATGTGCAGTATTACACCCTGACCGAGTTCTTCGGCAGGGCAAAATACACCAAGGACAAACCAACATTCAAAACCAAACAGCAGGCGATTGATGCTTTTGTCAAAGCCAAAACAGAAGACCCCACACGCAGGTTACTTGTGTACGCCATCTGCCGTCCACCTGACCGTGCTGTTGACATCACCATACATGTGGAGACTCCCTTTGTTTAAAACATATCAAGAAATACGTAATCATTTCAAAGAGTTAGACCCGAAACCTGCAATGTCTGACAGGCGAAGGTTGCTCAAAACTTATCTTAATAAATGGTACGAGAAAGCTCTGACCGATGGTCTGACTAAGCAACAGTTCTGTACTCGTTATGGTTTTAAGTATGGTCTTTTACGAGACGTGAATATGAAGGTCGGCACTCTGCATCTGTATGCAAAACTCCGCGATGGACGGAGTGGTAACTTCGCATATATTAAAAATAAAGAGTGGCACAAACGTCGGCAAGAAATAAGAAGACTGAGGGTAGAAGGGTGGACTCTTCAGGCGATCGCCACGAAGCTAGGTGTCAGTCGCCAACGGATATTCACCATCTTACAAAAGAGTGCAAAGGAGTACAAAAAGGTTGTGTGGAAATAATCTTGTGGCACTATATAGTATAACTTAATTTGCTGTAGAAAGGAGCAAGCAATGGATACTAACGAAAATACTAAGCCCGACACACTCACGTGTGTCATTTGTAACCACAAAATAGAGCCACACCCGATCACTGGTTGGGCGTTTGGCAACAATGCTCAGCCAGTTGCAGACGGTAGATGCTGTGATTATTGCAATAGCACAGACGTATTACCTGCACGAATGTTTGCTATAAGAGGAAAGGAGTGGGTAAATGGAAAGTAAATTAAACATGGAAAAGTTTGAAACAACACAGAAAAACCTCACTGAGTTAGCATCAACCATGAGTGCTATGGCACGAGAATATGCTTGGACCCAATGCTATATCCACCTTATGGAAAAGCATTACCCCGAAACTCACAAACTCATAGCCCCACTTATTGATAAGGCTTTTGAGGATAATGAGCAAACCAAGCAAACAGGATAGGGGTGGAGAGTGGAAGTGACTGCCTGCCAAAAATACTGCTCAAAGGAAGTTACTTCCTATCCGAAATGTGCGAGCGTAAGGTTTGTCGTACTACGAGCTCTAGATGCCATATCAGCCTGTACCCCAACATCGGTTAGTTTTATCAGGTTGTTATATCGTAAGGTCAAAGTGGACTCTCCAGTAAACATAGTACCACTTAATCTAGAGAACACCTTAGAAGTCCCAGGAGTGTTCAGTCACATAGACCCACCTAGTGTTCAGTCGTGTAGACCCACTCCTAG
>Ga0209348_1000883_pt1 | contig 15082 bp, 14 predicted proteins | sample ETNvirenome_2_30_FD_184065 | JGI IMG/M metagenome (GOLD analysis project Ga0209348, IMG submission 184065) | Marine viral communities from the Pacific Ocean - ETNP_2_30 (SPAdes) (version 2) | ecosystem: Environmental > Aquatic > Marine > Oceanic | place: Pacific Ocean | collected 2013-06-22 | reverse complement strand
TTGAGAAACGAAGCCCTCTGCTCTGCAGCAAACAAAGCAGCCTGCTGTCTGTTAGACAGGTTCTGCAGTTCGAAACGCTGAAAGCTAGCTGCGTCTGCCTGAGCAATCGGTAGTGCACTCTCCATAGCAGCCTGTACAACTGCCTGCCCCGCCATAGAAGAAGCAGACAAACCACGTTGCGCAAGCGCCGCCGTAGCTGCTCGCATTGCACCTGCAGCCCACGAAGGAGGATCTTTACCTTCTTCGAACTGCCCCAGCAAATCAGTAAGCTGACCTTCAACAGTAGCTTCCGTAGATGGCGTACCTGTAGCGGCTGAGAAGTTTACCTCTTGACGTACCCGACCCATGTCTACTGCAGAGCCAGAGATCAGTTCCCCTTCTTCAAGAGCACGATCATCCGGTTTGACAATCTGTACGGCTTCATTAATCTGAGCCGCACTAAGGCCTAGCTGTGCCAGTTCGTCTGGAGGCATAGTAGCAGCTTGAGCAAGCGCCTCTGCACTGGGACGCCCTGTAGCTGCAGTCAGTCGGTCAAGCACACCCTGCACTTCAGGTGTAGCAAGCGTAACGTCATACGTTGCAGCCTCTGTCGCTATAGGACCAGCTACATCAGGAGCGGTTACTGCCTGTTGTGCAGTTACTGACGGAGCGGCACCAACTTGTCCTACGCCCTCACGCAATACGCCTGAAGCACGTTGTTCATCTGTAGTAAGCTGCGTAGACTGTTCAGGACGAAAGCTTGCAGGGTCATCTATTGCACGTCTCTGTAGCTCTTCTGCCTCGGCTCGCACTTCAGCAGGGCGCGGTGTCTCAATAGCTGAGAGAGCATCTTCAGCAACCTCTGCCCGTTCTAGAAAACGCTCTTCTGCGGCTATGCGGTTTGGCAGTACAACATTTTTCTTATTGTCTAACCGCGTTTCAAGCTGCTCTTTCCGGGCAGGCCCTATATCAGGATTAGCTAACTCCCTTTCTATTTCGGCTATATCAGCCTCAACCTTAAGACGCCTGTCTGTTGACCGTATGCTTCTATCCTGTCGCCTTTCAAGCACGTCTTGCCTCTGTTCGACACTTCCTGTGATAGGGGATGGCGGGGCCAGAGGTTGGGCCAGAGGTTGGGCCAGAGGTTGGGCCGCTGGCGGGGGTGTACCTACGTCAACGGGCTGTGATGCACTTGCTATAGTTGGCAGTACCTGATTCTGGGATTCAGTACCTTTCCCTGAAAGATACTGACTTTCCGCTGCGGGATTAATGTAACCGCCTGCCTGCGCAAAAACAGATTCTTCTAGCATAGCCTGCGCTCTCTTTTGGAACAACGCTAGCTGCGCAGAATGCTTAGGGCTAGCTGCTAACACAGCTGCGGCTTCATCCCCCTGCATACCCGCAACTTCAGGGAACATCTTACCTAGTTGTTCCGGGGTAAACCCAGCAAACTTTTTAGCCATCATTTAAGTCCTTAATACTTTTAGCTCTGAGCAACAGTTGAGACCATTTTAAGATGCCTTCTCTGGCTCAGTGATTACTCTGCCATTTGCATCTGTCCAGTCAGTGTCTAGCATGTGTTGATCATGCCGCTCGCCAATAACAAGCCAAGACACACTGTCTGTACAGTTGTCATCTTGTGCTTCGATTGTCAGAGTATTACCAGACACGGAGCCACGCAATGCAGTCCACCCGCCTTCGTTGGCGGTGAAGCACTGGATGTTGCCATTGAGTGCAACGAAAGTACCCTCCGTCATACGACTTGCAGCGTCAAGGTTGACTGTTGCAGCACCAGCAACAAGCGAGACTTTCCCGCGATAGATGTTGTCGGCTTGGGGAGCCTCTACGAAGCTGTGAACAAGGTGATGCGTTTCTGCCTTCAGCGGGTGGTCAATCCTAAAAGAGCCAGACCCTTTGGCTAGTGCGCCAGCAATATCAACATTACCTGTGGCTTTTGCTGTAAGAGCAGTAGTACCAGCTACAGCTACAATCAACTTAGGATCGCTACCCTCACTGTTTTCATCAACGCGGATAAACAGGTTACCGACGCCGCTGTTACCGTCAACCGAGTGGTCAACATTAGTGCTTGTGTCCGTCAAAGACATTTTGGGGGCTGCGGAGGATAGTAACACTGCATTGTTGAACGTAGCTTCGCCCGTAACTGCAAGAGTAGTGCCAACCGACACTGCAGCTGAAGCTGTAACCGCCCCCGTAAACGTAGACGTCTCGTCAACGGTAAGTACATCTGTCTTGAGCGTACCGTCAAAGAACCCGTCTTTCATTTCAATGCTGCTAGTCCCCAGATCCAGAGCGTTGTCTGATGCTGGCTGAATAGCCGTAGACGTAACGGTCATCTCACCCGCAGGGCCTACTGCTGTGATACGCGCACCCTCTCCCGTTGTACCATCATGGTTATGACCTGTGGTACTATTAAAGGCAGACTCAACGGCGTCAAACTCGGAATCCAAGTCGTCCGCATCAATGATCTTGCCGTTAGCGATATTATCCGCTGTATCTTGCCTAGTGTAACCGGCCATCTTATTTCCTTACTGTCTGTCTTCTGTTGCGAACTCTAGTAGAACAGTGTCCAACGTGAATGTAGGGTTCGTAGAAGTATCTTCGATACGAAGAGCTATTGTCTTGCCTGAACCAATGATGTTTTCAGTATAAACCTTGTCGAGACTGCCACCGAATGTAGCAGAGTTAAACACAGAAGACGTATTGCCATATATAAATATGGAATTACCTGTAGCAGAAACGGTATCTGTATCTGGCTGTATAACACCTGCTTCCGGTCCTTTATCAAAATCATACTTTACACTGTAATCAAAGGATAAAGATCCGGTAGGATCAATGTAAAAGGTAGACTTATAAAAAGACTTTCGCATCTGAGGATCGTTGATAGGCATAAAAGGCGACTCGTAAATTGCACTAATATTAGAGCCGTCAAAAGAACTGCCGCTCTCTAGTTTGTAGATGTAGCCATCTTCATTACCAAACAACACAATCTCTGAGAGACTATCCGTGTATGCACTGTCTGCAACATATGCTTTAATGCCTTTTGTTTCTGCCCAAGCCAGACCACTGCCGCCCTGAGGTAGAAGCTTCGTTGCCAGAAGCCCACCTGCTGCAGTCTGCTGTTCAGAGGAGTTGTACGCAAAGATACGATACTGAGCCTTCTCTCTAATCACTACGCTACTAAAGTCACTAGCAGACTGCATAAAGTCGTACGTGTTTTTAGCAATCGGATCTGACGGAATTTCTAGCCCAAAGTCCCCAATACGATCCGTAGCAGCCAGAGAACGGATACCATCTACGGAAGCGAAAAACAAATCACCACCTACCTCTTGGATAGTCGGACCAGCAATACAACCGATGTTCTCTGAGATAGGTGAAACAACGTAGTCTGCTGCGGAGTTACCACTAAGGCGTTTAATCTTGTTGCGACCAAAGATGATCAGCTGATCACGGAACACTTTCAGTCCAACAATCTCATCCCCGATGTTAAGAGTGCCACTACCATTAGCAACACTAAAGTCGTTGTACGTAGTAGGCGCTGTGAATATAAGGTTAGTGCCTTTGGCGTAGAACATGGCAGACTTGAAGCGAGCTACAGAAGAAGCAGCCAGTACGTCCGTCGTATCAGAAGACGTCATGTAGGTGACAGTGTTTGCCGTATCGTCAAAAACAGCAGGGTAGTTAACGCCGTCTACGAGAACGATGATATTAGAAGAACTAAAGTCGAAATTCTCAAAGGTAACCTTGCCGCCTGCAGCCGTTGCAGATGTAGCCTTCAGTGTCCACCCAGAACCCGTACTCAGGTACACCTTAGACGCAGAGCCATCCTTACGTACTGCAAGTGTGTCAGAAGAGTTAACTACCTTCACGCCCAGAATGGAACCACTACCCGGTACAGCAGAACTATCATGCTTTGTGTAGCCCAGAATCTTAGAGTACCCTCCTTCTTTAGAGGCCTCAAAGTTCTGAAGGAAGGTAGCAGAACCAACGGCATTAGTACCCTGTTGCAGAGGGCTTTGATTAGAAATCAGTCCCCCTCTAAACTCAATGGGGAATGTCTGCCATTGTGTTGCCATTATTCGAAGCCCTTAAAGGAATGCTGTACGCGAGTATCGCGGATGTATTCAGTCCTGTTGATGTGCAAGCTGCGCAAGTTCTTGATGCCCATTTGAAACTTTTCCATAGCTACAGAAGATGCTTGGAAGTCGCTTCTAAACTGATAGGCATAATACATAGCCCCATCTACAATAACGTATCTGTACTGTTCCGGTAAGTTTGGTACATCACTATGCAGATTCAGATCGAAACCCATAGTGTAATACTCATATACTACTTCGTATGCTTTGTCTGGAGCAGGCGCAAATAGAAGCTCTTTGCTAGGTGCACGGATAACAAACTTTGGAACCCCTCGTACTCCTGCATTAGAGTTGTATTCAATATCGGCATACTTGTCAAGGTATTCTTCGTAGTTAAGTACTTTTAGTCTGACAGTATCTGTACCGAGAGTATCGTCACGCTTGATGCGGAAGCTGTTCATGTTCACCGTCTTAGCATCATACGGGTAGCCATACCTGACTGTACCTGCTGACAGGATCTCTGTGTTCTCTACGTGGTTGAAAGGCCACTCAAACTCTTCCTGATTGATGTGACGCAGAGAAGCATTAACAGCGTCCTTTGCGAAAGCGTAAAACCCTTTTGCCGAACTGAAGTTAGACGAAGTAAGTTCCACCTCGTTGAGACGGCGGTTTACGTCGTTGACTAGCCCAAGAAAGTCATAAGCCATTTACTTCTCCCTCACACGCAGGAATACAGCCCGCTCATACTGCAAGCCCTGAGCAGTGATGATACGGCACGTAACGGTATAGCGGACGTTGTTTGTGCCATCTGCAAACCGAGCAGTAGATACCGTAGTCGTGTTTGAATCCTGAATGAACCGCAGGCCGAAGACCGTCTCGTTGTCTGAAAGCTCTTCCTTAACGCCATCCCCATCGTTAATAAACCACGTCACACCAGAGATGGTGTCTGCGCCGAGAAAGCGAGACCAGTCGATGCTAAAGTCTACGATCTCGTCTTTGTCTTTGTCAGGCCACTTGTATGCCATGTTCTTTCCTTTATGCGGCTATATAAACCGTGTCGTTCATAGGCTGTCCTGCAATGTAAATCGTGTTGTTTACAGCAGGTATAACGATGGTGTACCTATTATCTTGAGCTACTGTACGTAGGACTACATTAGATGGCGGTATGTAGATCGTGTAGTCATCTTCTTGAGGCAGCAGGTATATAAGACGTTTACGATCAAAGTTATCCGGGTGTATAGTAAACCGTAGGTCCGCATCAGATACATCAAGAGCAAAACTTCCTAAGCCTGCAAACTCAGCCTGTATAAATGATACCGCTTGGCCTGTTAGCGTAAACGAACCCTGACCGCCTGCTAAGTTAAACTGTGCTTTAGTTGCAGCATTCTGACCGGTAAGCGCAAAGCTAGCTTGATCTGCTAGCAAGCTGATATCGAGACCTATTAAAGCGTCTTTGCCTGAAAGAGCGAAGCTGCCCTGTGCTGCGCCTATAAGTACAGACGTAACTAGATCTGCGGACTGCCCTGTTACCGAAAAGCTACTGTTATTAGCGGTAAAGTTGTAGTCCCGTATTTCGCCTGCGTCTTGTCCTGTAAGTGAGAAGTTCGCAACTGCAGGACTGTAAAAGAATGAGGCCGTGACAGCAGCAGCTTGCCCTGTGAGGCTGAAACCCCCATCGTCTGCAATGAAGTTATCTCTTATCGCTAAGGCTATACCTTGCCCTGTTAAAGCAAAACTGGCCTGTGCGACGACAAGGTTATGCTCTAGGCTACCTGTGTCATCCGCTATCGGACTAGCTGATAGTGCGTTAAAGCCTAACATCGTATAGCCTTATCAGGGAGTTGCATAATCATTAGGAAAGTGGAGGTATCAGTCATCCTCTGCCGGTGGCGGGTTGGCGATTAACGCAACAGCATCCTCGGCGCTGTTTGCCGACGCGTTGCAGAAAACAATGTGCTGTTTTTCTGTCTCTGTGTCCGTAACCAGCCATCCATTATCTGTGTCGGCTATCCGCTGTGCTGTGTATTGTGCGGTCATACTAGCCTCCTACAAAAGAGTAATTTGAAAATTGGATGAGGAGGATCGTCTGTTCTCTATGTAAAACGAACCGGATGTCCCGCCTAGGAAAAGACCGACATTGCTGTCTGTCCCAGTCGTTCCTCCCGGTGGACCAGATGTGTAAACGTCAAAATCGGAACCTGTTGTCTGCGTTCCTGCTGGCGATGATGGGCTGGCCCCAAAATCGACAAGAGCATACCCGCTCAGTCCCATCTGTGGCGCGGTGGTTTCGCCCGCGCATACCACGCTGAGAAAGCCGCCGTATCTGCCCGTTGGCGTAATAGTGGCGAATGCATCGCTGGCAATTGTGACTTGCAAGCCATTGAGGTGCATATTGCTTAGTTCGACTACGCCGCTGGCAATGTCTACTTGCCCAGTGTCCTTGGCTTCAATAGCAGTGACACCAGCAACCTTTAGCAGCAGCTTAGGGTCGCTGCCCTCGCTATTTACGTCAGTGTGGATAACTAAGTTTCCGACGCCAGAATTAGCGTCAATCTCATGATCTACACCTGTGTTTGTGTCCGTCAGTTCGACGTAAGGGTCCGTTGAGGAAAGAGTTAAAGCGCCAAAAGTGGGACCATCAGTTGTAGCCACCCCCTGATTAAGGGCCTTTACAGAAGATTCGCTGGTTAGCTCACTGTCCATAACAGCGCCCGCAGCAGTGACGTTTGCTGTGTCGGTTACATCAGCACTGGCTTCAATGCCGTCTAGCTTATCAAATAAAGATGCGTGTGCAGTAATCATGACTACAGCGTTGCCTGTCAGATTAAGCAAGCTACCTGTAGAACTTTCGACAAGTGTACGAGAGAGTGTAGTACCGGATGCCGTATAAGCACCTGTACCAACCTCAAACGCATTACCGTCTTCTATGGCATAATGAATAGTTTGACCATTAGTGATGCCGCCATCAGAAAAAGATTGATAGCCAGATACAGCAGACCCCAGCGTAATAGTGCCAGTGCCTGTTGTACTTGTCAGTACTTTTACACGGTTTGCGAAATCAACCATTGTAATACCTTAAGTAATCTGAAGAACACCGTTTGCTGCACTGAAGTCAACAGTGAAACTATCGCCGTCGTTCAACGTAAGGGAAGAACCATAATCGTAATACCCAATAAGGGGGTCTGCAGGAGATGTAACAGTGTCATTGTACAAATACACGTACCGGAAAGCACCAACTGAACCGCCTGACGCGGTGAGCGTCTTATCAGCTAACACAAGCTTGTATACGCCACTCGCCTGCGTAGACGAAGACGTAGTTACGTTGCGGTCACCCGATAGATTGCTGTAGCTAACCTGTGTCAGATTTCCCAGAATGCCATTCCCGTCAGAAGCGGGGTTTGAAGACTCGGAAGCAGGGGCCGTATTTGTGAGTGCAATCACAATCTGATCCGACTCCAAGTCCATATTGTGAACAGCGTTCTTTACGAAGTCGTTCACTTTATTAAAAGTTGCCATTGTGATTTCCTCTTAAAGGCACAAAGGGGCCAGCATTACGCCAGCCCCAAAGTCTGTCTATCAGGTCTGTGCCGGAGCGACGTCGTTAGCAGCAATAGCGGCGTGTTTGTTGCCGATTGCGTTAACGTCCATCATTACAGCCCACACGCGCAGTTTACCTGCAGTGAGAGCATCTTCCGTAACAAACTTGAGGTCGATGGTGTCCGCAGCAGTCGTGATCACGATCTGAGCAGCTTCAGCGGCAGGCGTACTTGCGTAGTCACCATCCGAAGCGCCGACAATGTCAAGGCCATCCACGTACTTATCAACAACACCGCCTGTGAAGCCGAGGTCTACAGTACCAGTAGTACCAGAAGCAGACGTCAGAACTTCAATACCAGAAGCGAGAATCGCAGTGCCTTTAGGCACGTTAATCATCGTCTCGGTATCCCCAGCGGCATAGTCAGCGCCGTTCTCAGTGATCTGAGCAGCAATGTCCAACTCACGCTCAACAAGATACGGAGCAGGACCACGAGAGCCTTTTCCCTGTGCAGGGAGGTCAGCAGCAGTATAAGCAGCCATAAGTCTTTCTCCTCTTAAGCTACGTTGTACTTAGCAGTACAGATTGCCTCTGGACGCAAAATCTTACGACCATAGAGGTGCATACCACGAACGATGTCCGCGAACGAGTCGGGATCACGGTACGTCTCAACCTTGTTGATCTGCTCTGCCGAAGCAACAGCTGAATCATGACCCGAAACAATCACACCGTAGTTGGCGTTCTGGTTAGCAGAACCAGCGGTGTCTGCACCAGTGCCGACGGACGGCAGGTTGTTCGAGACGTACACACGGAAGCCGTGCAGGTTGTTGAGAACGAGACCGTTCTGCAGGCCCGAACCACCGAAGTCTGCGTTCAGAAGACGACCGTCTTCGTCTTTCAGCATTTCGATGAACGTCGGGTCGAGGACCAGCCAACGACCACGGGTGTCAACATTCTGCTGATCAAGGCGACGCGACATACGTGCAACGATCTGCAGAGGGGAGACAGTGGCAGTCGGGACAGCAGTTGCACCCGGCAGACGAATAGCAACAGGGATCGAGTGATCGCCTGCAGAAGAAGTCGTGATAGAGTTAAAGGAACCCTTAGTCAGCTTCATTGAAGTAAGCAGTTCGTCAGAACCAGCCGTCGAAACAGCTTTGGTGCCGGAGACAGAATCGTTAACCGCGTCGGCAGCGCCGTGTTTAGCGGACTGCTTGTAGCCTGCCAGATAGCCCAGACATTCCTGATCCATCTGATCTGCAAGACGGTAAGCAGCACGATCCGTAGCGAGACGCATGAAGTCGATGTGGCTGTGGGCCTCTTCGATGTCATCCATCTTGAAAGCAAAGTAGTTAGCTTTGTCTACGGTCAACTGAAAGTCCGTGTCTTCCAAGTCCTGAGCGGTGACAGAAGTACCACGATCATAGGTCGAGACGGAGATTTCCGGCTCTTTCATGATGCGAACGGTGTCACCTTGGTTTGCAATCTCACCAAAGTAATCAGAGTTGGTGATTGCGTTTGCAACAGCCGCCTTGCGGAAGGCGATCTGCGTTTGTTTGGAGTAGATTACCGGTGAAAAGTTGCCGTTTGGCAGGTTACCGTATCCACTTGCTTTAGCGAATGCCATAGTTGTTTCCTCCTAAGATATGGCAATGTTTAAGAAACACTTCATATCCACGAAAGAGGCCGCTTGTTTGAGGGTGGTCAGGTGCTATCAGGATGGCCGTCCTTCAAGCTCTGGGCCTCTACAGTCGGGTAGTCTTTAACGTAGCATGTGTGTAAAACACTAAGAACCTAGCTTTGGTTCTTTGTGCTAATAGTTTTACCTACTTATTTACTTTTGTCAACTACTTGTTTGACATATCGTAGATAAACTTACCAGAACGCATGGCTTCTTGGATTTCATCCATACGTTTCTCGTATTCCCTAGCACTCATCTTAGCGATTTGAGACTCGCGCAGGAAACTTGCTGACTCGTTCTCTTCTGGCTTAGCAGAAGAACGAGCCTTAACTGAGGACGCCGCATTTTTGTCGGTTGACTTCTGCGGCTTGGAGTCGATGCCATTGTCTACTTTGTATAGATCAATAACACGGGCGACAGACTTTGAGTCATACTCATCGTCATACAAAGCGTTCTGCATTGCTTTAGGCAGATTACCTGCCCATTCGTGGAATGCTTCATCCGCGCGAATTTCAGCGAAGTCTGGGTGTAGAGACAGTAGCTCTGCTTCTGCCTTCTGCTTACGCGCATCTAGGCGCATAGCCTCTACTTCTTTCAACCGATCATCCAGATCCAACGTCTGCTTCATTGCCTTGTCTTCTGCGATAGCTTCGACAATAGCTGCAACGTCAGGGTACTTCTTAGCCCATGCCTCGACGTCTTCTTTCGTCTTAGGCAAAGTAAACTCTTTGTTCGCAGACTTCTCTAGCTGGGACTCAAGCTTCTCAATGCGAGACTTCCAGTCCTTCTCTTTATCAGCCATGTGCTTGCGGATTTCACCGTAGCGCTGCTTGAAGGTCTTCTCTTCCGCGCTTAGATCTCCTTCGTCAGATCCATCTGAGTCGGATGCTTGCTTTTCCTTTGCGGCTTTTTCTTGTTTGGGATCACCCTCATCTTGTACTTCGGCTGTCTCAGATCCCTCGCTACCGGATTTGGCTTCTTCGGCTTGCTCTTCATCGTCTTCCGTAGAAGCCTCACCCTTTAGCAGTGCCGCAAGTTCCGCTTCTTCCTTTGCAATCTTAGCCTGATTCTTGTTATGCGTAAATGAATCTACTGAAAGCTCTTGTTCTTGCATGGTTGTTTTCCTTATGTTGGGGCCAGCTTTTTAAGCCGGGTAGCCTTATAGTTATTTTTAGGAGTCGTCAAGTTATACTTTCTTACCCCATTCGAAGCAAGTATAGTCTTCTATCCAGAAGCCCTGTAGTTCCAGATTACGAACGGCATTAGTTTTGATGTCCCGTTCACATGCCGCCCGTGTCTTAAACAGATTTGGGCCTGTAAAGTTAGTGCACCTCTTAGCAGGTACGTCGCCTGCAGCCATCGTACAAGCAAATACTAAAGCAGAGAACATGATTAGGTATCCTTGTTTTGTGTGTTAAAAGCCGCCGCCATAGTCCGCCGCAGCGTCAGCATCTGCATCTCCTGAGAAACCAGCCTCTGCGCCGGAAGCGGACGGCCCCGGTCCGGGAGCAGTACCTTCTGAAGGTCCGGGACCAGACATGCCGGGAGGTCCAAAGGCCCCTACGTCGCCCATAGCAGCCGATTGATCAGAAGGCGTCGTATTGCCGGGTGCGCCTGCAAATTTATCTGCGGAAACTACATTACCATATATATCAAAAACATCATCTTTGGTCAAACCAGCAGCACCTCGTGAAAGGAGGCCTAGTGCATCTATTAGTGACGCGGCCTTGTCTCTATCGCTTTGCGTGGCTGTAGGATCACTTAAAGTGTCAACTGCTCGACTATGTTCGAATGCTCCTGCAACGAGGCCGAGGATACCTTGCGCGATGCCTGACCCCGGAATTGCCGCCCCTGCTAAAGATGAAATGGCTTGATTTGTAGGGTCATTACGGGCATTGTATTGATCAACAGCCGCATCAATAGTATCAGTATTAAAGCTCATAGACTCTGGGGCAGTGTCTGCGGGGTCTTCAGCGTCTACCCGTTTGAAACCTTTAGGTGCAGGCTCATCCGACCTGATAGTCATAGAACTGCCTGCACCGTCTGTAACTACAACGAATGGATTAAACAGGCTGGTTGAACCCGTAAGGTCACGAAGCAGTCGCGGTGTAAGGCCACCCACATTCATCATCGCAGGTTCCGGCTCTGGCTCTTCCATGACTTGCAACTCAGACACGTCAAACGGAAGCATCTCTTCTGCTGGTTCACCACCAATACGCCCGTTCTGCTGCATACTGTCGTAACCCATCTTTGCGGATGTACGAAGGTCTTCAAAGAACTTTACGCCGTAATACTGCACCACATCTGCTGGTACAACATATTCGCCTGCACTCAGCTGAGCGGGGATGTCATCCCGTACTTCTTCTGGAGAAGCGCCCATAGGCACCTCATTACCGGAAACTGGATCTACGCCAATCGTAGTATCTGGAGCAGCGCCTGTACTCTGTGCAGCAGACTGCAAAGCAGACATCATTTGTTCTTCATCCATGGATAAGCCACCCTCGTTGTATCCTGCATATTCCATATCTAGTTTTGCATTTTTAGCAAGCACTAGTGGGCCAATTTGTATTACTTCTTCTGCTTCACGTACTGGTATGTGTTTGTTGTTTTCGCCTCTTACATAAAAAGAGCTTTGTCTACGAGGGTCAAAACCAACTTGAGTCCAATCAGGATCATTTAAAAGAGCAGCACCTTTTTCACGAATTGCTTCTACATCTAAATCTATAACTTCACCAGATACAGTAGCATAAGGTGTTTTACCTCCGCCTGTGCCAATCTTCTCACCCGTTTTTTGGGATGCTAAAAATTTTACAGGCCCATCACCCACGCCTCCATAGTGAATAGCTTTGGCATAGTGTGTTGCTGTGTCACCCTTTGGTCTACCAGCAACAATCCAAGTATCGTAAGCTTTGTACGCTGGGATATCCAAACGACCGTTGAAACGATCCCCTATCTTTAGGGCCGACTGTGTAACACCTAAAGATTCTGCTGTGTCTGGAGGTAAGACAAACCTACCGTCTTCACGCTGACTTGAGTTTAAGGAAAACACTGTCGCTTTATCGCTAGGTTCTCTCGGTAGGGCATCCCAAGATTCAACAGGTTTATAGGCATTAACATTTTCTAAATGCTGCTCTCTAGTGATTTTTTTATCACGTAACGCTCTAGCGGACTCTTCTAATTCAGGTGTACGAATATCAGGGTCAACTTGTCTAAAGTTAGTTACGAGAGACTTTGCATTCTTTTGCCAAGATGCTGCACCATCTGCTTCATCTAACGCAGATACAAGTTTATCATAGGCTTTGTTGGAAACCTGCCGCATCGCCCCGCCTGCAGTTTTTATAGCCTTACCTGCAACATCTCCTACGCCGGGGACAAGGCCTACAATACCTGCAGCCGCGTTAAGCCCGGCATCCAGATAATCCCCCTTCTGCAAAGCCTCCGCTGTATCCCTTATTGCGATAGCCTCACCTACGACAGGAAGAGACTCTAAAGCAAACTGCCCCACATCCTCTAGTGTAGCTTCTGGCTCTTCCTCGTAATTAGAGGGGTCTGTTTCATCTACTACAAACTGAGGTAGACGAACAAGGCCTTCAGATAACGCCATCTCCGTCTGCTCTTCTAACACACCCATGTCTGCGTTTTCATTCTCAGCCATTGACCTTATCCCTTAAATACTTCATCCGCTGATACGCTTGAACTGCACCCTGTGCGCGATGCACATCAACTAAACTCTCTGCTACAGCAAGCTTACTGTTTTCAATAGAGATGCACTCATCAAGATGTTCGACGAACGCATCCCACGTAGATTTGTTATTAACTAGCTGCTTAAGCGACATTACCTGTAAATCCTTGCTCGCCCGGAATAGGGGCTGCGCCTACGCCAATCTGGCTACCGCCGCCACCGCCCATGTCTTGTACGCCCTGCGGCCCCTGACCTTCTGGTGTTCCGGGTGGCGGTGCTGGGGGTACGCCGTCTTGTGGTGCTGCGCCTTCAGGGGGTGGAGCAGGCTGCTGGAAGCCTTTGAGGATCTCTGCCTGAATGGCGGCATCCTGCATTGAGTTGGTAACCTTGTCTGGGTCGAGGTCCATACTCTTAGCGATCTCGCGAATGATATAGTCCATCTTAGCAAACGGGGCAAGCGTCGGGTTCTGTGCTACCTGCAAGAACTGCATGAGACGCTGGCTCCGCACTTCGTTAGCCATCAGACTTTCTGTACCTGCAGCACGTACCTCTAGGTCACCTCGAATATCAGAGTCAAAGTCGAACTGCATGTTGAAGGCGAAGAAAGCTTTACCGATAGGACGAATCAGGTAATCGTCAACATTCTTAACCACATTACGAATACTGCCATTAGCAGCAGACATGAGCATAGAAATTCCGCTTGCGGTCCTACCAACGCCTGATACGCCTGTTTGACCGTGTGCAAAACTTGGGAAACCTGTCGATTCATCTGCGAGCACCCGTGCCTTATCAAAGAGTTGCATGTTTTCGCCAGCCACATTCGGGAACTTTGTACCGAAGATAGCCTGACCCGGAGCGCCTCCCTGACGTCGGAATACCTTACCGGGGTACACACTCATGTCTTGACCCGGCACGAGGTTCGTTTCGTCTACCTCAATGATCAGGTTGCCTGACAGGGCTGCGTTATCAATAGCCATACGCATGAAGCCGTTCATCAGCGTCTGCGTGTCGTCCATGTTTTCTGCGATACCTACACCGAAGAACGAGTATGGGTTATGCTCGTAAGGCACAGAGTAATACGGAATATGTGCAGGCTTGAACGGGTTCATAACAAAGCGGATGACTTCGCCGTTACACACCCAGATGTTACAGTTAGCCTCATCCAGATCTTTGTACTCGCTAGGCACGTTAATGCCATTCTCTTCGAGGATCTTCAGATCGCAGTAGCCCCAGAACTCCAACACCTGCCAACGCTCTGATGTAGGCTGTGTGTCGTCATCCTCCATGCTGCGTTCCCAGTACTTCTGTTCGTAGTCTGGGCCACGATCAATCGCAGTCTGCAGTGCGGACTCAATGAAGTAAGGGCGCGTCTTCAGATCGCGAATCTGGGTGCGAGACATACGGTGCCGTTCGACAACGTACTCTGCGTCTTCCATGCTTGTAGCTTCTGGGTCAGGATAGAAGTCCCACAGAGATACGTGGTTCACTTCTGGTACAGTTTTGATAAGCGGGTCGTACTCGCCTTCTGCACCCCAGTTAGGGTATTCCTTGTCTACAGCAAAGGGGCCTTTCATTACGCCTGTGCCTAGAAGCGCCATCTCGAATGCCATACTACGAAGATGTACAGAAGCGCCAGACTCTGCCAGCTGATCGTGGATCTTCTTCTCCATCTTCTTGGCAGCAACCATAGCAGGGTGGAACGTGACTGTAGTAGGCGTAGTGCCGTCACCCTCGATGATCTTATCGCTGATAGGCTCTAGTTTGTTCTGCAGAGGGCCGAGGCGATCCTTCAGCGTAGTCATCGTATCTCCGGGCTGCAGTACAGTGTCTGGCCCGATTACGAATGGCTTAGGTGGAGTATCCTCTGTGACACCACGGAGCGCATCACCTGCAGCTTCAGCGTTGGGGTCAATGTTGATATGCACAGACTCAGCAACACCATCAGGCAGCACAGATGGGTTGACGGTCAGGGGAAACTTGTTGTTGCCAAGGAGGACGTCTGCGATCTGCCCGTAGGCTGCTAGCGTCTTAGTCTTGGTTACCTTAACAAAGATGCGAGACTTTTCAGTATCCGTAAACTGTACGTCGGAACTGTACAGCCCTCGGTAGTT
>Ga0209348_1000881_pt1 | contig 15089 bp, 3 predicted proteins | sample ETNvirenome_2_30_FD_184065 | JGI IMG/M metagenome (GOLD analysis project Ga0209348, IMG submission 184065) | Marine viral communities from the Pacific Ocean - ETNP_2_30 (SPAdes) (version 2) | ecosystem: Environmental > Aquatic > Marine > Oceanic | place: Pacific Ocean | collected 2013-06-22 | reverse complement strand
CCAAAAGAAAATAATTATATGGTTTTGCTGAATTATATATCTCGACTACCTCTGTGGTCGACAATGACTTTGATACAAAAGCAAGCTCGTCAAATTGGCCTTGAGAAGAGAATGCAGAAAAAGATGACGCATTGCCAAAAAATGTAAGCGCTTTGTCCGTTGGCTGTTGGGTTAGGGTTGGTGGAGTGGAGGCCACAAGCTGATATGTTGGTGTCAATACGTTGCCATTTAGATGAAACACCATTTTGCCATTCGCTGCGCATTGAAAAGAAAAATGGTTCCATTTATCTTGAATGGTGAGTCGAGGCACGGACCATTTATAAATACTTCTAGCACCGGTAGCGTCTGGGACAGAAAAAGCAAACTCAAAATTTGCTCCGATATTTTTATAAAGAATCTCGCGGTGGTCTGTCGCTGATACTCCATTTGTGCTAAGAGCGTGAGAATACATGTGGTTAGTTTTATTGAAGGGTGTTGCAGTTAATTTTGCCCAAAAGAGAATAGAAAAGTCCGTAACAGCAAAGTCGGATAAATCTTGAGAAAGTGGAGTTCCGCCAAATAAGCCGGTTTGAACATTTCTGGTAGAAATCGATAAAGATTTTTCATTAGTTGGTGCACTAAATATGTGCCTAATGATTCCATCTGGAGGGGCATGATGTAACATTTGGTGACCGTTTGCAACAGCAGTTGATAAAGGTAAAACGTTGTTGATCCACTTATATTGATAATCTGATCTTGGAATTGGGTGTGTCACATTATCATTGTCTCTTATAATTTTATCGCTTTTAACGCCAGTGTCGCTAATCAACCTTCTGGTGATTGGATTACGATGATTCTTTTGATATGTTGGTTTGGGATCTTTGCTAACATCATATACATCCTCAGAATAAACTGTTGGACCATGCACTGAATCAAATCCAAACTTATTGTTAAATCTAGCTCGTAATGTTCTGAGACCATCTCTATTGTTCAAATGGTCAACAAGTCTTATACCAGCGTTTGACTCTCCAGAAGAACGACCAAGAACAGAAGAGTTTCTCCAGTTTATGCAGTTATAAACAGAATGTTCTCCGACAGTTGAATCTAAAAACCCCTTGGTTTGAATCTCGGGTCCGCCGGGAGCAGAGAATCTACTAACAAACACTGATTCTGAATTGGAAGCTGTTTTTGGATCTTGCTTGTCAAAAGCATACTGCCATGCTAGCGCGCTGGTGTCAATAACCTTTGGTGCTGTTGTGTCTGTGGTGTAATATATTTCATTTGAAGTGTTTGGTAGCAATCTTATGGGCACGGTGTTACCAAAACGTTTGCCTGAGGCATCGAAAATTTGATTAACATTGATTGGGTTTCCATCGTCACTATCATGAGGGTTTCTGCCCATTGTAAGCCAGAATATTTTTTGTTCGTCTGACAGCACTGTTGGGTCTATCAAAAACCCTCTATTATACAATCTTTTAAGAGTAGAAGCCTTTAGCCCTCCACTCCTATACCACATGGTTATGTCAGACGTCAAACCGCTATAATTTACAAATGTTTCACCAGTATGTGGTATAATTGTGGATATCGCGTCATCAGCAAGATAGTAACTCTCACCTCTTGGAAAAGTATATCCAGTTGGGGCTTGGCCTGTGGTCAAATCTTGAGGCTCTCCATCAACATAGATTATAGGAATGCTATTGGCAAAATCTACTATTGGAGACCAGTCTAGCACTATGTGTCTCCATGTTGAAAATTCATAGCTAGCTTGTGTGGTCCAATAGGCCACATTGTTGTTGCCATCTGTTATCTTAAATTCAATTTGATATCTGTTGTCAGTACTCCTCCTTACCAATGTTATTTCATATGAAGCATAAGAAAATCCATTTTGTGTTGCATCGTCTCCAATTTTCAAAATTATATAATACTCATTTTTGGATAGTGAGGCCGGCTTTATCCATGTGGAAAAAGAAAAATCTTCAAATTCTGATTTGGATGTTAGTAATTTGTATTCCGTAATTAGCTTGTTGATTTTAAATCCTGATTTTGGGTTTGTCAAGCTTGCGACGTATCTTGTAGCAGAGGTGGGCCTTAGCAATTCTTGAGATGGCTTTCTCAAAAAGATATTACCCTCGTTATGTAATCTAGAGGGGCGGATTCCTATTTTAGATAAATAATTTGTTGTCTGTGGTAATATAGCTGATCCGGAGTAAACCAAGCTGCCTGTGCCAGATATTGCCTCGGGAAGCATTGTATTGGGATATTCAGAAACATCTTTACTTTCCAAAGTTGCTTTAAGAGCTTTCTTGACACTAAGTGGGTTTGTAACCTGCACCACTTCAGAGTTTACAAAATAATTCCCATACACATGAGAACCAGAAGTGATTAAGGTGCCGGCAGAATCAAATGTTGGACGCTCGGTTTTGATATTTTTAATATTTACGGGGCGCTTCGTTCTTTCTTCTCGATACCTGTGAGCATATGATCTTCTAAAATCAGGATAAGGGCCGCCATAGTCAGGACCAACAACGCCAAACACACCGTCAGAATCTGAACCCTGAAGAGGTTCTGTATAAATAATCCATGCTTCTGGACGGGAATTGTCGGAGTCCAAATTATTCAAAGAAGGGGATTGCACTACCAAACCTGTATTAGGATCAATAGAGAAAGTAAAATTTGTGGACTTTGGCTTGTTCAATTCAACATGGCGGTGTTGGTGACCACCAACCCACTGTCTAGTAAAAGAACCTTGGAGCCCTATGTCATTATAGATTGCATATGTATCAGAGTGAACATTTGTTATTATATGGTTTGCTACATAGCTATCGGCAACCAACTTGTCTGCGCCAGACCTAACTTGAGTCTTGTACACGTTAAAAGGCAAAACTGTATCAAAAGATAAGCGACCGGTGTAATCTTGTTCAAAGTTTCTTGCTATTGTTGTGAACCCACTACGTTTAAACTTTTTCTCCACAATTCCTGATTCATGATCTAAGCTGGGTGTCTGTAGGTCCACACAGTCTTTTTGATCATTCATCCCATTGCCGACACCTTGTCCTGCTACTACAACATTGACTGGGACCCCATTGTTATCAAGGTCTCCATGAATCCTAACAAGGTTATGAACCAAGTCCCTATTTTTTCTTCTATCATAGTTTGTACCAGCGTGTATAACTTGCTGTTCAGAAACTGTCATTCGGTAAAGCTTTGAAAACCTTCTAATAGCAGATGCTTGGCCAGTGTAAATAGTTTTATCAGTCTTTGTTAAGTCATAACCAGAGCTTGAAACCTCAGAAGTAATAATTCTATTTATATTCTCCCTTTGGGTGTTTATAGTAGAGTTACCTGTTGTGACATCTGTTGTTCTGTTAGCAATTTTTGCCCACCATTCGCAATTTGTATTTTCTTGGGAATTCAGAGGAGCATGCGCAAGTCTCCATTGGTATGCCACTTCGCCAATACCTTTTAAATTTGCCTCTTTTACTTCATACGTGTGAAAAGTGGGCAGCTTGTGTTGATACTTGCTTCTCTCTAAGATATGACTTTCTACCATATTTGATATTTCTTGAGAATTTCTTATTGAAGCAGGTATCAGTTGCAGCATCATAGCGTTAACAGAAGAATCAATCCATTTAAAATATTTTGTAAACTTATCAAAATCAATATTTCCATCTACTCTTTCAAAAAATTTACTTCGTAGAAAAGATAGTTTTTTATAATCTACCTTGTATCTATCTTCTGCTTGGCCAATAAGGTTGCTAAATTCTTTTATAGATGAAAATTTATTTAACATTTCTTCAGATATTGTTTGGGCTAAACTTTTCTCTATCGATAAATAACTGTCACCAATGTCATCATCTCGAACTAAAAACTTTTCTTCATCTCCTTTTATAAATATCCTATCTGAAGACGTGGACACCTCTGGTAAGTTTTTCTTACTTATCAACAAAGAGTCAACATCTATCATAGACTTAGAAAGGCTTGGGAACCCAAAACCTTGGCCTTCATGGTTTCTACGGATTATATTGTCAATCCATCCATAAATCGTATCTACAGATCCGGATGATCGGTCTAAAACCTGAAATTCACCAGCGGCTGTGGAGCTTATTACATTGTCAAAATCCCAAGAGAGCACAAGTGAATCATATTTTGGTATGTGAAAGTTTAACAAACCACTGTTGAACATTGTGGAGTTTGAATAAGCTCTTAAGTTAGCTCCGTAGTTTGTTGGATCAAGAGCGTGATTTTTTATTGTTTCGTTTTCAAGATAATCTAACCAAACACGAACTGAGCCTATTTTAATATCTGTCTTGTCTATGATAGATCCTGTGAAATTTTGTCTATGTGCGCCGGCGTAAACACGTTTTCGGGAGCTTAAAAATGTCTTACCCAGTGTGTTTGAAATGGTTTTAGATAAACTAAATTCATTGTGAATGTTGTCTAAGGCATAATTAACTCCATAAAACTCAAAAGTATATTGAGGAGGAGTAGTGAACAATATTCCACCATCCTTTGCAAAATGCTCTGGTTTTATTCTTACTGCAAGATTCCATCTCTGATTGTTGAAGAGATCTTCATACACTGCTGTTTCTAGATCAACCCCTAAGCTATCAGAAACTATTTTAAAATATCCTCTTTGGGTTGAGTTATCTTTTTTTATAACATACACCTTAAAATCACAGTTGTCTCCAGTCTCCCAAGTGAAATCAGATGCAGTTGATTTTGCTTCATGTTGTCCAAAAACAGATGATTGTGTAATGAGAGTGTTTACATGATAGGGGGAGCTTACAGGGTGTTTGATGGGTGTCACAATATCTGCTTCATATGTCATACCCAAATATTGCTCATGATAGTTGGTACCTGATCCAGAAATATAAGTGTTAGAATTATTTGTTGAACTTGTTATAAATACTGTCGAAGAGGACAACTCAATTTTATTAAAATTAATATACTTCTTTTTGTAAGATGTATGACGAACATTGTCTCTAAAATAATGTATTGCATTATCAGAGTATATATTCATCTTAACTAATTCATCATCAAAGCCAAAACATCTAAAAAGGTTTCTAATTGACGATTCGGTCCCTTTTGACTTATATATCTTTTCTAAATTACTATAAATGTTTTGATAAATTATATTTTTTATTTCTCTCAAAGACTTTTTGTACTTAAGTTTATCCATGCTTCTTTGCATAAAAATCTCAAGAATTTCTGCGTTTGGAAATATCTCGGCAACGTGAAATCCCTTTGATAAAAGCCTTTTGCTTGTAAAAGCTGGGAGGGGATCTTTAAACTTAGAATTGTCTATTTCATAATACCTATTGTCACTTAATTTATCCAAATCTTTTATTTGCGCATATAGTGAATCAAAATAGGACGCCATAATATGTAAAACTTGTTTAGTGTCCTCTCTTCCATCTTCATCCTCGTCTCGAACCCAAGAAGGAATCATATCATAAAGATAAAACCCATTGGCATTTTCATGCACAGAGCCGCTTTTATTCATCTCAGACAACAAAGAGACAACATCTGGGTGAGTTGGATAGATTATTGGATCTTTTGGTTCTTCTTCTAAAGACAAAGACTCAACCAAGGCACTGCTAGTGCTCCTAGCGGTTGATCCGGGATATCCGGTCCATTGACCATTAACCAATCTACCAGAATAGTCTAAAATAACAGAATCTATATTTGTGTCGGTTGTTATACCTTCATTAAATTTGTAGTAAAATCCAAGTGTTTTGTGGAGATTGTCAGAATCTTTGCTATTTTGCCCACCGGCAATTGGATGATAGTAGTCTCTTTTTATTTCCCTAGAGGTTCGTCGTGTACGCCAGAAGCGGAATTCATCAAGCGAACCAGAAAACTTCCCATAACCTCTCATGTTTTTTGTATTAGAGTTATGATAAGTTGTGCCGTCAGCGTTGGCCATAAGGGCGCCAATATATAAGTTTGGTGAATTTGGAAGACTGGTGATTCCACTTCCTAAAATTTGATTGTGATTTTCCTCTCCATTAACATACAATCTTGTTTGAACACCAGAAGATTGTGAAATAAAACTAATTGCAAAATGAGTCCATTCAAGACTAGTTGTTGATATTCCAGAACCAATATTTTGCCTTGTAAAACCGGTTGAACCAGATTTGACAGTTACATAAAATGGACTTCCAGAGCCGGCATCATTTAATTCAATGGTCATTCGAGCATAGTTAGCAGAAGATGATGCTTCTCCATTCCACAGGTCCATAATAACTTCATATTTTCCAGCATCTTTGAACGCAGCTTTTTTCATCCAAAACTCAACAGTTGAGCCAGACTCGAAATTTACACTAATATTTCTAGTTCTGCTGTTTGTTGTGTCATAAAAGCCAGATTTATCAAAAGTCTTAGATAAAGCTTTACCTGTCATTCCAGAAGAAGCGGTATGAATCCCACCTTGGACAGAAATATACTCTTCATTTCCAGAATACAAATTATAGTCCCCAAGGGTTGTTTTGGCCCCTGTGAATCCAGATAAACCTAGGTTAATATAACCATTAGTTTTAGGATATTTATATTCATACATCCAATCATCCAGTGGGGACGACGCTAATTTATATTCACTTTTTTCATGAAAAGATCCATCATATGGATATTCATCATATATTCTTTTAATGGCGTTTTGATAGTATAATTTTGCTGATCCGAATTTAATATAATCAAATGGATCAGTGAAATCTATTCTAGGAACATAAACTTCAGTAAGTTTTCTTTGTGAATCGACATTATCTGAGGACTCGGCATCAACTGTTAAATCTTTTGATGACTCTACTACAAATACAGTTTTGTTAAACAATTCTTTAATTGACATTCTTATTTACCTTGAATTTAAACACATAAGGTTGCTCGACGTAGTCACCTACCGAATCCTCATAAAAAGTAAACTTTAGCCCATACATATATCCGGGCTCTAGAAGACTCATGTTCAAATCAAAGTAACTACCAGAAGCATCATATGAAAGCGCCGTATAACTTAGCGAACCAGTGCCATAAGGAATCACTTCTTTATCGTCCACGATGCGTATAACACTATAAGAACCGGATTCGATTATTTTTCTCTCAGGCTTGCTTTGGGCTTTTGTGTGAATTGACGGACTCCAGTTTCTATCTCTAGTATATAGTCTTATTCTAGCTGTGTCGTTGTGAGCATACTGGCTCTTAAGGTTTGTTGTTGCTAAAACATAATCTGCATCAGGGTTTGTGTTTGTTGTGTCATATGGTTTTGGTTCAAAAAAGGACCCAGTGTGAACTTGAGTTCCGTTGTAGCTCCAAACATCCACAAGATATGGATAGGTTGTGGAAACAACATCTGCCAAAGTTGTTATTTCAACTTTATAAACACCCTTTGATACTCGAGTTCCAGAAATTGAATTTTGGACATTGCCGTCACTACTTCTAACAAAATTCTTTGCTGTCCCTTCTGGAACAGATCCTGAGGCGTGATATAATTGCATCGTTGGTTGGGCAGCGGCATCTCCATTGATATCTGTCAGTTTCCCTCTTATATAGTTGTAGTAGTAAAGTCGATTTAAATTAGAAGCGGCTGGTGCAACCGAGGATGAAAAATAAAAATTAGCTCTATTGTCTCGACGAGAGTCGTCCCATCTGGCCTCAATCATAGGTCGTTTATAGAAAAACTCAGTACCACGACCAAACAGCTTCTTAGTATAATAAGAGCGCTCTGCACCGGCTGGATTGTGTAACAAAACAGCAGTTGAGGAGCCATCCGATGCTGAATGATAAGGTTCATAACTTGAAGACAACTTGATCATGAATCCGTAATTACTAGCTGGTGTGGTTATCCATGATTCAATAATATCGGTGACATCGACTGAAATATCTTCTGTTCCTTTCTCAAATGTTACATCAACAAAGTCTCCAGCGGAAATAGAAAAATCTCCTCCAAAGTTTGTCCATGATGTTACCAATGCTCCAGACTGTTCAGTTGCTACGGTCAGACCAGCAATGGTGCCAACTTCAGATGATGCTGTCATTGGACCAGTTGTGCTTGATGTTACGTAAACTATATTGTCTGTTATCGAAGCACTAAAGTTTGCATGGTTGTTGGCTGCGGTACGAAAAGCTGCTGCTATTGATCCGGAATTCTCCGAAGAAATAGATGATATGTCAATCTCTGTTGTGCTAGACAAAGAGCCGGCGATGTCTGCACCAGAAGCCTTAAAGTAAAAGTTATAAGCCGAAGAGCCATCATAGATTTTTATGTAATTGGCTCCAGTGGCGGCGGCGTAGTCGGCTTTAGAGTCAGAAGTAAATGTAACTTTTGTAATCTCTGAGACATCATCTCCTTTTCTCTCATTCCAAGTTGAACCAATGCCATCATAAGTAAGATCGGTGTATCCTTCCATGTCAAGACCATAGCCCTCTTCCCAATCGGCAGTAATCTTAGCAATTGTAAATTTAAAGTCACGGGGAGTTGTGCTTGTATGAGGACAATTGTATATATTTAAGAAAAAATTAACACTACCTGTGGCTGGTATGACACCATTATCTCTATCTGTTTTAATTGAAGCAACATCAAACTTAATCAAACCCCTTTGAATTTCAGTCGATAGACCTGCTGATCCTGAGTCTTGTGCATAAAGAGAAAAAACCTCAATCACATCAGATGCCCCCATGTTAGAACCGGTGGCTCGCCTAGATAGAGTTGAGTCAAATGCATTAGATATTGTGTTGTCAGCGCTTGCTGTGTATTTATAAATAGCCATTACTTGATCACACCTTTGATATCAATTGTTGGAAATTTTAACTCCATAATAACATTTTTAGGAGTTTTTATGTATGTTCCATCACGAGACATTATATCATCAAAGTCAATAAGATTTTCAGAGTAATTATTTTTTGATTTATTAAAAATCTTTAACTTTTTAAGATCTACTATACCCTCTACTTTATTTATAACAGACCATAAGCTACTAATATATATTGGCTCACCAATATCCATAATGTCTTCGAAGTACTTATTTATTTCATCTATTACAGACGACATAACCATGCTTTGATCAAAAGTGGGCGAACTTATGGCGTGAAATTCTATACCAAAATTAACAACCTTCGCGTCTAACATTTCAACTACATCATTCATCGGTTTATATTTAGAAATCCATGATTTTATATTTTGCTTGACTATGTTGTTTGTGGAGACTAGCTTACCCTCAGAATCTTCAGAAATGAGATACACGCTTACTCTTTTGTTGCTTGAGTGAGGATCCCCAACTACAGCACATCGCTTTATCGATCCAAAATTTCCGGGCATTTGGTATATAAGTGACTCATAGTCTTTAGCGGTAACTGCCCTATTTTGACGAGCGTAGTGGGCCATGGCTCTGATTTTTATCTCATCTCTTGAGGCGGTAACACCTCCGCCATTAATTGGATCTTCATTATTTATTTCGAGTGAACCGTTTACAGTGTCAACCATAGCACTGTCTAAAGAATCTAAGTTATCATAAACAAATGTACTATCTATGGCGGTTGTCAAGGTTCCAGCAGCAATAGAAGAAAGTTGAATTGTGTTAAAATTGCATGTAAAGTTTAAAGTTTTACCAGACGGGGATAGTCCTAGTTTGTCTGTTGATATTAACTCTGATGGATCAAAAGAAGTTGTGGAAATATTTCTTTTTCCATGGATATTTAAAGAAACTCTAGACGGGTCAACAATACCAGTTAACACATCGCTTTCTTCATTGCCAAATCCAAATTGAGCATATACTCCATTTTCATCTCTAGATAGTTTAAATCTTCGAGCAGACACAATTGGTTTTAAAATGCTTGGAACGCCATCATTTTTGGCATTTGAGTTTATAACCTCTTTGTATACCACTTCTTGAGTCAGATGTTCGACCTGATACCATTCATTACCTTCTGTATCTATGCAGGACTCCACATCCGTTAGTGTATTATTTCCCAGATAAACTCTTCGAAATCTTGCAAAAGTTTCATTATTTAAATCTATAACAACAGTATTTCTAATACCAGATCGAACGGCTCCGTGAGCCCTCACGGCATAAAAAGTTGTATTCCCAGAGCTTGAATCAAATTGTGCTGCAACAATATCATTTTTTGGTAAAGAAAAAACCACATCTGACATAAGGGTAAAAAATGTGCCATCAGTTGATGAAAATGTAGCTCCTTTTTTCAACACAGGCATATATCTAAAATCTGGTGCGGATCCATCAGAATTACTAGGTACAAGCAAAAACAAACTCACTGAGCCATATGTAACCTTTGATCCCTCAAACTCATAACCTAAATTTTTTGCATGCCTTATAACATTTGCTGGTTGAATACTGGTTTCCATAAATGCCTCATTGGCTTGAAAATCAGCGTAAAAAGACATCACATCGCCAACATAGGCTACGATGTCCATCAAAAATGACCCAAACGAAGCTCTACTAAAGTCTCTATATACATCTGGGTAATATCTTTTTGCATGCTCTATAAGGTCATTTTTAATTGTGTCAAAATCACGACTAGTGTAGTTGACAGGTATATTTTTTTTTCTGGCCATAAGTCTTCTCTTTTATTTTTATTGATTATATTGATCAAAAATGTCACCAACTGTCACTGGGCTGCCAAATTGATCACTACCGACAACATCAGTTCGAATATTGTTGATATCAATATTCATACTATCTGACAAATTCATACCGTCTAAAACATAGCTGATCACCAAGGAAAGAACATTGTCATCTGGGTTAGTCTGAAATTCTACATTTCTCACTGTTAAATAAGGCAAATATCTAGCTGCTTGTTCATATATTCGACCAATCATGCTAGTTGGGTCACCCGGAAGAACAAAATCTTCTCCCATATTCTGAAATAAGGCCCTATATAGTCCACAGCCAAAATCTTGATCAGATATTGATTCACCGGGGTTTGTAAACAAAATCATTTTCCAGTGTTCTCTGGCTATAGCTATTAGGTTGTCATCACTATGCGATTCTATTGCGCCACTACCAATAACCAATGGAACCTTTGGGCCAACGTCGGTTCTAACCTCATATGGATTACCATCGATATCGTACTTAATAGTGTCTAATATATTTCTAGGTACGGGGTTACTCATAGTGTTTTTTCCTTTTTTTGTCTATTTTTAAATAGTTTAATGTTTAAATTAAATATTTTAATTAATCATCCATAATTAAAAAATTTGCCAAATGGGCCTGTACATTCTTGATTATTCTTATCAAAAGGCTTATCTTTTTGAATTCTCCAGCGTTGCCACCAAGTTGTTGAGCCATCTAAATTTGGCCCATTAAAATATGGCACATTCATCCTAAACCACAATCTAAAGTTAGGGTCCCAATCCCAGTCCCATTCCCATTTCCACGAGTCTGCTTGGTAATAGCTTTTAAACATTTTATACAAGGTATTTTTTGTATCATCAAATGTTCCTTCTTGCCACACTTGTTCGTTCTCCAGATCAATTGGTTCAGGGTTATCTCTCTCTTCTTCGGTAGCGCCAATTGAAGCGAACCAGCCATTATAAATATAGGCGGACATCAGAGAGGAAACTCTCTTAACTGGGAAGATATGGTCGTAAAGTAGTTTGAACTTTGGACTCTCTACTAAGTTATCCACATAACACCTAAAGTCTTCTCCAAGAAAAGAATCATTTACAAAATCTATATCTTGAAGCTTTTTGTCTATCATGTCCTTCTCAAAAATAACCAAGGGGACTATTTTTGATGGGCTGGTTGCATTTTCTTCACTAACGGTATTGAGATCATTATAAAAATATGCCTTCTCGCGATTAGATATTTTCGTTATCTCTTCTGTTAAAACATTAGTAGAAACCACTTGATCGGGTGGCTTATACATCAACCTTAATCCAAACCGAATGCCAACTGTGTTTCCAACAACTATAGAAGAACCTTCGCTCTCTTCGGTTGGTGGTGTTTCAAATGGTCGAAGATTACCAAACAATTGACTTATAAAATGTCGTTCATCAAAACCAAGATCAGAATCAGGATTCTGGATTGCTATATCTCTAGTCTCTTGATAATATTTTTTAAATTTTTCAATATTAACAACACCTCTTAAGTCATCTGGTCTGTTTTTTATCCAGTTTGGAACCTGCTCTAGAATATATTCTGGTTCTTCAAGCTCTTCCTTGTCCACTATTCTTATATACTTTTGTAAGAACATTCCGCCTGAGGCGGGACTCCAGTTTGGATCATCAGTGTACGATCTTGCTTCAGAGGGCATAGGGTCAACATTTGATACGTTTCCTACCACTTCTTCATATGATAATATCGGTTCTCCAGCGGTTCCTTGAGCCGATACAGGAACCTCAACTTTTCTTTTGCCGCTTTTTAGATCTTCAGAAAACATAATTCCATTTCCTGCTCCTATTAAAAACTTAGCCAAATGAGTTATATCAGGTTTCACTGCTCTGTTGGTGGCTAACTGTTCGGAATAAAAACCCAACTGTTCATCTATCATTAATTTTAAAAGCCCTACACACTCTTCTTCTACAGAGGCTATTGTATAGATTTTTGCTGCTTTTTGATAAATACCCATATATAAACTGCTTCCTATTAAATTAGGTTTCCAATCCCAACGTTGGAATGGACCAAGTGCTTCAGAAAAGTTACTGGCTTGGTCTCTATCTGATAAATTTACTAAAATTGCACCAACAGCAAGAACTGCAATACCTACACCGGTGGCGGCGGCGGCGGTGGTGAAGAAAGCGGTGGCGCCGCCAACAAGACCACCAACAAGAGAAACCTTAAGACCAGCGGTGATGGGGTGGTCATTATTGTTACTTTTTAAAAGAGCTATCCAATTTTTGTAATCGGGGCCATGCTCAATTAAATTTAAACCATGTTGAACCTGCTTATACCACGGTAGACCCTTCGTAACTGGGTTGCCAGACTGGGGTAGGTTTGATTGCATAATTGATTTTCTTTGTAATTCTAGATCCTCGGACACTTTGGCCTTATCCGGTCTAGTGGTGTCAAGCTCATTCAGTCTATTGTACTGTTCTTGACTCCACTTAAATTTTAATCCTTGGAGTGTATAGACCCTTTCTGTCAAATTAATCATTTGCTCAACTCTTCCGGGGCCAATATGCGCATAGTCTTCTTTAGCTTGAAGTATCTTCTCAATTGAAGCCTTAACTTCTTCTCTTTGGTAAAACATTTCATCACGCTGGTCTTCAAACCGCCTCATAGCAATTTGAGCCACTTGTTCTAAAAACAAATACCAATAAACATGTTTTTTTATAAAAATAAACTTACCAAACCAAGGGTTTCTTTCCATCATTTCTCTTTTCATATTTTCATATATAATGCTAGAAATGAATCTATCGTAATTCAAATAACTAAACTCCAGTACACCAAACGACGGCATAGCTCTTAAAATATAGTCTGATATGTGAGTTCGAATTATTGCTACCACTGTTGCTTGTATGTAGCCATGTATTTCTGGTGCAGTAATTAAATCAAAAGGTCTTTTATATACACATTCTTCTTTGAAAGATAATCGCTTATCGGGTGGAATAGATTTGGCCACCCGCTGTTGCAAATCAGAAAGATCATCTGTGTGTAAAAAATCTGTTTGTTTTGGAGAACAACCATCAATTTCTGGGACCATCATTTGTGATAGTTTTAAAACACCATCAAAGTCATATGGTTCAACGTATATTTTTGGAAAACTATACCAACCACCATGCTGTGCAGGATTTAGAAAATGAACTCGAGGGTTGTCTGTCGCAGATTTACCCAACACTTTAGCCTCCTCTGGATAATCATAATACCATGTATCCTTGTTATCTGTTGCTTCTGGATTAACATACAACAAATCATTAAAAGTAATGGTGGCATCTGGAGAGTATCCAAACTTAAACGCATTGGGTATATAATTTTCTGTATTTTGACTATCTGGATCTTCTGGTCTCATGAGACACTTCATTGTTCTATTGTAGACCTTGTTGGTCATGTCACTCCAAATGTTATTCCATTTTGAAGCTTTACTGCTAAGCATTTCAACATCAGCGCCTATTCTTTTCCATTGTTCCGTGAACATACCCCAGAAACACATCCCTTGATAATTAATCTTGCTTTCCAGCATAGAATAGTCCATGTCATATGAGTCAATCAATTCTTGAACTGGTTCGGGTACAAAAGTGTCGACATTGAACTTATATTTTACATAATAAGAAACCCTCTCTGCATCTGGTGTGGCATTGTCACTATTGTCTCCGGTGTCTCCACCCTCAGGAACAATGCGCGCAGCATTAGTAGATGTTAATATTTTAGTAACCACAGAGTAATCAAAGTTTCTAATAGCAAAACCCGGATTGGTATCACCTGATGAAACTTCATAGCTTGAGTATTCCATTTCAAAACCATAGTTCCATTTACTATCATCTTCTTCCATAAACTTGTTTTTAAACTCAAAAATAAAATCGGGCTCTTTTCTGATAAAGGGCTCAGGCATATATAAAACACTTACATTGTTACCTTCGTGTTCTATGTTGTACACCCACTGTCTAGCTTCACCAACAGATTCTCTTTTGTTTGAACCACCGTTGATATCAATCTTTTCTGCTTGTTCTAAAAATTGCCTATTCACCATAATACCAACGGTATCTGGGAATGGGTTGACAACTTCGTCAGCTAAAAATGTCTCAACCCACCATGGGGGTCTTGTTTCTTTGTAAAGAGCTTTTTTTCGATCATGATCAAATTGAGAGTTTTCAACATTTGGTGTAAACCATGCATTTCTAACTTGCCTTTGATGTTTTCTTAGTCCATTGTGCCCTCTGTCAGCAAGAATATGGTCTAATATTCCATCATCTCTGTTCCACAGCATGTTGCCACCAAGCAAGTCTTTTTGAAAAGTTTGACCTATAGCTTTCCAGACACCTTTTGATTGTGACTCAGCTAGTCCACTTGTAATATCATTGTTAAAAGACAAGCCAGTGGTTTTAACATCGCAACCATCACTGTTAGCGTTATCCATATTTAACAGATCATCTAGTGCATCTTGCAGTGGTGCATCTAAACTACGAGCAGCAATAGAAGAAAGATCCACCAAATCGCTTTCTATTT
>Ga0209348_1000880_pt1 | contig 15103 bp, 17 predicted proteins | sample ETNvirenome_2_30_FD_184065 | JGI IMG/M metagenome (GOLD analysis project Ga0209348, IMG submission 184065) | Marine viral communities from the Pacific Ocean - ETNP_2_30 (SPAdes) (version 2) | ecosystem: Environmental > Aquatic > Marine > Oceanic | place: Pacific Ocean | collected 2013-06-22 | reverse complement strand
TAAATTATGCAACAAACGCAAGTGGTGATGGACTTTCTACAAATGATCCGTACTTTGCAGTATTTTATCCAAGTTGCCAAACCAATGACTTATCAGGAAACACTGTCGTTGCTCCATCAACACACATGATGCTTAGAACAGTTGTGCGTTCCGATGACGTTGCTTTTCCGTGGTTAGCACCAGCAGGTACAAGACGTGGTACAGTTGATAATGCTAGTCAACTAGGATATGTAGATGCACAAACAGGCGAGTTTGTACAAACTGCTATCAGACAAGGATTAAGAGACACACTTTATGAAAATAGTATCAACCCAATAACATTTATTCCTGGATCAGGAATACTAAACTATGGAAACAAAACTACGTTTAGTGGCACATCTCTAGATAGAATTAATGTTGCAAGGTTAGTAGCATTTATAAGAGGCAGACTAGAAACAATTGGTAAAAACTTTGTGTTTGAACCAAACGATACAACAACACGCGATGAGATTAAAAATTCAATCGAAAGTTTAATGATTGATCTTGTTGCAAAGCGTGGCATATATGACTACTTGGTTGTATGTGATGAGTCAAATAACACACCAACAAGGATTGATGCAAATGAACTATATGTAGACGTAGCAATTGAACCTGTAAAAGCAGTAGAATTTATTTACATACCAGTTAGAATCAAGAATACAGGCGAAATTGCCTCAGGTAACGTAGCCAGTTCAGGTGCTATTACATACGGCTCTTAAACAACTTTAAATGCAGGAAAATGAGGTTTTTGCCTCATTTTTTTGTGGCAAATTTTAGATAAATAATATTTGTAATAAGGAGAATTAGAAAATGGCCGTATCATCGCTAACAAGAATGACAGTTCCTTTGGCATCAGACCAATCAAGTCCAACTCAAGGACTGTTAATGCCAAAACTAAAATATCGCTATAGAGTGGTATTTGAAAATCTTGGCGTGTCTACACCTAGAACTGAACTTACCAAACAGGTAATGACGTTTACTAGGCCAACAATAAACTTTGAAGAAATTGAAGTACCAATATACAACAGCAGAATTTATCTAGCTGGTCGCCAAACATGGGACGCTGTATCATCAACCTTTAGAGATGATGCTGGTGGCAACATTAGTAGATTGATTGGTGAACAAATACAGAAACAAATGGACACTTTAGAACAAGCATCAGCAAGTTCAGGAATTGATTATAAATTTACTACACGTTGTGAAGTACTAGATGGTGGTAACGGAACAAGCACACCAAATGTACTTGAAACATGGGAACTATATGGTTGTTTCCTTGTAAGTGCAAACTATGGTGACTTAGATTATGGTTCAAACGATCCAGTTACTATTGAAACATCTATACGTTATGACAATGCAGTACAGACACCACTCGGAACTGGAGTTGGAGCTACAGTAGGAAGAACATTAGGTGATGTTGTAACAGGCTAATTAAGTTTAAGGAGTAACTTATGGGCTTTGGACAAGACTTTCTAAAAGGATTCTTTGGTAACGATTTTTTAAAAGACTACACTCACGCGAGTAAGACTTTTCGAAGTAACAATTCTGCTCTTTCACCTCGCAGAAAATTTTTATTTCACGTGGTGTTTAATCTTAACATCCAACAGATTCCACAATTAGCAAATGTATTTCAAACAGATGATTTGACCAGTTTAAATCTATTGGTAAAAGAAATTAAACTGCCTGCGTATCGCTTTAGTGTCGATACTATGAACCAATACAACAGAAAACGTAAAGTACAAACTCAAATTGAATATGATCCTATAACTTGTATCATGCATGATGATGCAAGTGATTTAAGTAGAACACTATGGTATAACTATTTCTCTTATTATTACAAAGATGCAAGTCAAAAATATTTTGATGCCGCGGTTACCAATGGAAGCCTTGGGCCAAATGCACAAGGTGTAGACCCTGGTGCGTCTTATCCATATGGTTTCAGAGATATTTACACACAGGATAGAGAAATTAACGACTGGGGTTATATTGGCGAAAGTTACATGGATGGTGCAAGAGAAGGAAAACCAGCATTTTTCCGTGACATAACTATCTTTGGTATGAACGATCACAAATGGTGTGCTTACACATTAATAAATCCTATTATCAGTGCGTTTGAACATGATACTTACAACTATGCAGAAGGCGCAGGTATTATGCAAAATACATTCACTTTTGATTATGAAACTGTAAAATATTATCATGGAGCACTTACAGGTACAAAACCAGATGGTGCTATTCCTAGTTTTGCAAATCCAGGAAACTATGATACAGTGACATCGCCGTTAGCACGTCCAGGAAGCACTGCTTCTATATTTGGACAAGGAGGTTTAATCGATGCCGCTGGTGGTATAATTACTGACCTAAGTGCTGGCAACTTAGCAGGAGTTATAGGAGCAATACAAAAAGGTGGCACTGCATACGAAACATTTAAAGGTCGAGATTTACGAGCCATTTTAAAAACAGAATCTACAAACATTGCACGTTCTCAAATTAAACAAGATTTACCTGGAGCCGCACGTGGGGTGCTATTTCCAAAAGCACCAGTACAACAACCAGTTGGTAATAAACAACCAGCAGGCTTGAAGCCAGTGACTACAGTAGTTCCAGGAGCAGTACCAACAAATTTAAATAAACCAATAACAATACCAGATCAAAGTGGTACATAATGGGCACTGTAAACTACACTAATCCAGGCACAGATCCTACAGTAAGGGTATTTGACGAATTTTACAATCGTGAACTGGTAATTGATGCAAACATATACGATAATGTACTAAGTTTTTTTACTAGTATTTTTGCTGACGAAGAAGCGGCCAAAAATTTTACGTTAAGTGTTTTTAAAATTAGTGAAGACAGTGGCACACCTGTTGAAAGTATCCTAAGTGAATTAAGCAATCAAAACCAAGTGCAAATCACAGCAACTCTTGCCTATTATTTAAATAATCAACGTAGTAATGCAACCTTACTTGGTATTACAAATACTGCGACACCAAATCAGTATACCGCACGTAACATACTAATATAGGTATGTTATGGCAAGAAAGTTTCAACAAGGCATATACACTGTAATGAATCAGCACAAATATGCTGGTAAAGGTGCACCTAAATTTAGAAGTGGTTGGGAATTAGCCTTTATGCGTTTTTGTGACAGTAATGATCATATCATTACATGGTCAAGCGAAAGCATACAAATTCCTTATCGGCATCCTTTAACCGGTAAAAATACAAGGTATGTTCCTGATTTTCTTATACAATATAGAAATAAAAACAATCAAGTGGTTACTGAACTTATAGAAATTAAGCCAAAAAAACAAAGCATAATTGAAAGCAAGGCCAGTAACAGAGATAGAGCAGTGGTTGCAGTAAACTATGCTAAGTGGGACGCCGCTCAAAAATGGTGCAAACGTAATGGTTTAATTTTTAGAGTTGTCACGGAGGAAGATATCTTCTACCAAGGACGTAAGCGTAAATAAGTACAATGAATTGTGAAAAATGTAATGCAGAATTTGATTGCAGTGCAGATCATTCTTGTTGGTGTATGGATTTGCCAACAGTAGATGTTAAGCTAGAGTCAAATAATTGCTTATGTAAAAAATGTTTAGAGGAAACTTATGACACGCAAACTAGAAGAACTGTTTGATTTGCCAGAGAATGAAGGACTTACAGAAGAAGTAGTTCCAGATAACATTCCAAAACCAACACCAGAAAACAACCCAATAATGCAAAATACACTGAGCGAACTAGATAAGGTACAAGCGGCATTGCCTCAGGTGCGTGGATTAGAGGCCAGTGATACAGAAATGGATGAACTTGCTAACAAAGCCACTAAAGGGTTTGATGATATGATGGACTTGGGGATGAATGTTGATAGCAGGTGGGCTAGTGATATTTTTGGAGTAGCAAGTCAAATGTTAGGACATGCTATTACGGCTAAAACTGCAAAATTAAATAAAAAATTAAAAATGGTAGACTTACAACTTAAGAAGGCTAATCTCGATCAAAAGGCAGTTACAAATAAAGATGAAACTGTGGATGGAACTGGTGTTGTTTTAGATAGAAACGCACTTTTAGATCGACTTTTAAGTAAGAATAAAGATGAGAAATGAGCTCTATTATGCTAAATACTGCATAGAAGGAATATAACATGAAATCACTTGCACAATACCTTGTAGAAGCACGTCAAACATTTGATTATAGAATCAAAATACTAGGCGATGTAGACGCAGAACTTATTAATGCATTGGAGGAAAAACTTCAGCAATTTGATGTAATCAAGATGACTGAGCCAAAGAAAACTCCAATAAAAAAAGTTCTTCCTGACTTTCCAGACGCAAAAAATGATAGTTGCACCTTTATGGACGTTACTTTTAACTATCCAGCAACTCCACCACAAATTACGCAAATTGCTAAATTACTAGGCATGGACCCAAATCACATTTTAATACAACAGACTGATTACGCAAATAGTATTGAAGCTGAAGGTAAAGGCTATGAAGAGCAACCAAATCCAGTCTTAGGCTCAGATGCAGGTGAGACACCTGAAAGTGCCGAAAGCAAAGAAGCAAGTGAGTACTATGCCGCTGATCCATACGATCGACAAGTAGTCAATAACGAATATAACAGTGATTTTACTATAGCAGGCGGTAAGACTCCTCCAGCAAAATTTAACACAGATTCCCCTGTAGGAGAAAAAACTCCTATAATGGGACAAAACAAGATCCCGGTAATAAAAGCCTCCAATGGAAGTTCGGCTCCGGAGAATCGCAAAGACGGACCTCCGGGTAAAAACAAAAAATAAAAAAGGAACCTACAATGGACACAATATACGACACACTAGCCAAACTAGACAAGGTAGCAAATGCACCAGAGCCAGTTAAAGAGGATAGTCAAGCTCTTATGAAAAAAGGTCTAGAGGACCTTATGAAAAAAACAAAGTTTAACAAACAGGCTGACTATAAGCCATTTGGCAAAGGCGACAAAGATTACGAAACTGGTTTGCCAAAGGATGCTAAAAAAGATAAAATGTTTGACGACATGAAGGCCGCAGATGCTGCCAAAATGAACAAGCAAAGCACATACAAGCCATTTGGAAAAGACGATCCAGATTATGAAACAGGATTGCCAAAGAAGGGCAAAGACAAAAAGATGTTTGAAAAAGAGTCAGATGTTGAAAGAGATGATCATGCAGAAAAGGCTGGACGTGAAGTAGAACGTGATGCAAAATATGATCATATGAAACATGCCAAGAAAGATGGCAAATCTGTTACCAAAGATATTGAATACGATGAAAAACATGATAAAGATGGAATGCATGAAGCCCAAGGTTATGATGACAAAGAAGATGAATCATTAGGTATGCGTACTGGTAAAGAGTCAAGTAAAAAGCAATCAATGAAAGATCGAAGAGATGATTCATACGGTAAATTTGGCAAGCGTGATAAAGAACATGCTGATGGCAAAATGCATGAAGAAGACTTGAAAATGGTTAAAGGTCCAGATGGAAAGATGGTTCCTCATTTTGCGGCAGATGGCAAAGGCAAAAACGATTTGAAAAAAGAAAACGAAGAAGTTGCTGAAAATGCCGGCACACTTAAAGATGCCGCCAGACAAGGTGTTCTTGCAAGATTAGCAGAACTAGCAGGTGTACCAGCACAAGAGATTGAAGAAGCACTAGGCACACCACAGGATATTGCTAACAAAATAATGGCAGAGAATCCACTAGATGAAGACGAAGTTGAAGAAGGTAACGAGTTTTCAGGTGCGAGAGATGAGGCCATTAAAGCCGGCAAAGATAGCTTTGAAGTTGATGGCAAAACATATCCAGTAAAAGGCGACAAAAACGAATCCATCGAGGAAGATGAAGAAAAGATTGACGAAGGTTATCACAAAAACATGATGCAAGATGTTGAAGAAGGCATGAGCAAGAAAGAATTCGCTGAAAAATATCCTGCAAGTAAAGATCAATACGATGAGATCAAAAAAGAAATTGAGAAAATGAATGAAGAAAAAGTTGAAGAAACTACTTCAGGTTCAGTTGCTACAAGTGAAGCATCAGATAAGCCAGCATTTCCAAACGCAAGTATATACGAAAAGTACGAAGGCAATGAAATTGTACAAAATGCATTTAAGTTAAATGAAGACATGAGTATAAATGTAAGTGCCGGAACAGATGCTGAGCCAAGTGTCAATGTAAATGCAAGTGGTGAAGATGCAATGAAACTTGCATCCTTGCTAAAACTAGCAGGCATGGGCATGGCTGATACTGGTTCAGTAAGCATTGATGTTGCTGAAGATCAAGAATTTGCAAATAGTGCAGATAATACAGAAATACAAAACACTGAGTACATGACACAGGATATTGCAGGTGGACTAAACGGACCAAAGAAAATGGCATATCCAAGAGCATCACAAGGTGATAATGCAATGGCAGTGCTTGGAGAAGCAGAAGCAAAAGAAGTAAGTGCAGAAACACTAATGCAAAAATATCAGGAATACAAAGCACAATGAGTTTAAAAAAGTACATACCAGAGAGTGAAAGAGCAGTCGCATTTCCTGTAACAGGTGATGTGCTTGAGGTGGTAATTCGAGAAGACTTTGATGATGAAATAGCAATTGACTTTCCGGTTGTTGAACACACCGAAGACAGTATTACATTTCTAACTGATGAATATGCATATGATATACTTGACAATCACCAGTACATAGGCGAGACATGTTCATTGAAATGCAGAGATTGCGGTGACATGCTAGGCGAGCCAACCACAGACTGTGGTTATGATAGTATGGATCCAAAAGGCGACAACTGGGTAATGGTTGACATCGATAAAGATGGTGATGCGGATATTGCAATTGCAAAAGAAAATGTTGCTGACAATTTAGTTAAAGCTATTGAAAAACAAGGTGAATTTCATAAAGAAAAAATGAATGAAGCTAAGTTTCCTAACATTTACAATGACGATAACGTTGTAGTTGCAAATGATATAGAAACTGCAATAGAAGTGCTTTCTGATTCCGTGTCAGAACAAGAACTAGAAATGATAGAAGATGAAGCCAGATCTGGTAATATGGGAGCATTATTTGATGCACTTGACGGTTATGGTTATACAATTGGCATAGATGAAAATTATCTTAGACACTTTATGGGAAAACCTGGGGCATACAAAAAATTCTCTGATGTTGATAAAGGCATGTCTGAAGAAGAGTTTAACAAAAAGTATCCTCGCAGTAAAGGCGAGTATGCAAAAATTAAAAAAGACATTGCTGACATGAACGAATCAAAGCAAATAAATGAAGACATAAAAGAGTATCAAGCACAAGCTGATTGGTACAAGCGAATGGGCATACCAAACGATTTCTATGTACGTAAAGTTGAAGAATTGAAACAAACACTTATTGAAGATGTAGAAGAAGTTGAGGATATGATTACACGTCGTATTATGAATCATCCAGAATTTAGTGATATGGTCAATCAATATGGAATTGAGGTTATCACTAGTGCAATAAGAGACACTGCTGAATTTTATGGCGACGACATGGAAGAAATTGGATCGAGTGATATCAGTGCAATGGTAAACGACGTAATACGCAGTTTGAAACGTGTAGTTGAAGCTGAGTATCGTGGACGCAAAGTGAAACTTAACAAGCCAATGCAAGGCGATGTTAAAAAGTTTAAAGTTTATGTCAAAGATCCAAAGACAGGAAACATTAAAAAAGTTAACTTTGGACATGGTGGAACCAGTGCCAAAGGCAAAACAATGAAAATTAGAAAAAACAATCCTAAAGCACGTAAGAGTTTTAGAGCTAGACACAACTGTGACAATCCAGGACCAAAAACAAAAGCACGTTACTGGTCATGTCGCAAGTGGTAACAAAAGGAACTAGATTATGGTAAAAGTAATAGCAGGTGCATTTGCTAACACGGCGGCAACAACAGACAAAGCATCTATAACCACTGGCACTAATAGTGTAACAGTACAAGTCAGACTAGCAGGAAAACCAACAAGCGATCCGACGCACTTTTTATACAATGACGGCACAGTTACAAGCAGTGTGCCGAGAGTAATACCAGCAAACAGTAAAGTCGACATATACACTGGTGTAGGTAACCAAGTTACTATTGTAGGCGCTAATGGTACATTCACTGAGGTTGGTACGGCATCAAGTGCAAACTCAGGTGTTTACGACTAATGAAAGCCCATGAGTTCATAACAGAACGGAGAGGCACTAATCTTAAACAAGGTGATATGCCTCACAATGTTGAGAAGGCAAGTCCTGGTAGTATAAAAAATAATGGATACTATGACTTATACAGAGCCAGCATGGCCATGGCTGGAATGGACAAAGACGGCAACAGTGAGACTGAAATGGACCCTTCCAGTTGGTTAGCAGGCGAAGGCTATGTTGGAATATATACTGACGAAGAAGAAAAATTAGCAAAGAATGCATTCAAATCTTTAGGACTTACAGGCACCAAGGCCACTTCAGGCAAAGGTAGCATGGAACTACCAGCAGTGAATACCAAAAGTCCAGTAGTTGCTTTTAAAGGTTATCCAAAATAATGTACGAGTACCGTGCAAAAATAATTAAAATAGTAGATGGTGATACGGTTGATGTAGACATTGACTTAGGTTTCAACGTGGTTTTAAAAGATGAACGTGTGAGAATAATGGGTATTGATACTCCTGAATCTCGTACTAGAGATCTTGAAGAAAAGAAATTTGGACTAGCGGCAAAAGCTCGTGTAAAAGCACTACTAGGAAAATCATGTGTCCTTAAAACACAAATAAGTAAAAATGGAGAGGACATGAAAGGTAAATTTGGTAGAATATTAGGAGATTTTAGCATCTACAATGCTGATACTGACAGTTGGGATATGCTCACCAAGATACTTATAGCAGAAGGACATGCAGTGCCCTATCATGGACAGAACAAAGATGATATTGCAAAGGCACATTTAGCAAATAGGATAAGATTAGTTGAACAAGGAGTAGTGAAATGATTACTGCGATTAATTTTGGCAGTCTAATTCATACACCACAAGCAAAATTACTAATAGCACCAAATCCAGAATACTACCAACCAAAACCAGTTGAACCAATAAAAAATTATCAACCAAAAACAATAGAGAAAGATTAATGGCATATCTAGTACATCCATTACCGCCCAGAAAAGTTTGGGTAAAAAAAGAATACCTATATGATTTAGAAAAAGGGCATGGAGAACTTACTCCAGGCATTTGGATATCTGTTAGAAGTATACAGGCCAAAGCACTTTACTTTGAAACATTGCTTACAGATTATGGAGCATTGTTTGACAAATTGCCATTGAGTGCATTTGTATGGAAGGAAGATATAGATTGGAACGATCAACTTCCGTTAGATGTTTTAGAGTTATGGGACTGTTTTGATTACAATATTACTGTAGTAGAAAAACCAATTTTAGGTAGATGTTCGTTTTTTGGTAAGGATAAAAAAATGCATCCAGGTGAGTATGAATTTACTATAGATACTGCACATCCTGATTTTTCAGTGTTAGATACCAACTTCTCTGAACATGATCCAGAACATAAAACATTTAATATAATTGCACTAGACAACGGCCAATTTGCGGCACAACCAAATAATCGTTGTCAGTTTTTTGATAACAGTTTAGTTGATAATGCTAACCTTAAACAACCTGACTTTAAGGTGTGTACACAAAACTATGCAGTAGAAACTTTGCCTAAATGGTGGTCAGTTGGTCATACAGACGAATGGGCATACAAAACCGATGAAGAAGAGTCAGGCGATTAAAATTTTATAATATTCTGGAAAAACTTCTGAAAACTTTTGTTCGCGGTATGCGTCTACCATATTGTTCCATCTCCAAAATTTTTCCCATTCAGTGTTATTGGCTGGTGTAATACACGCCTTCTTAATTGCACTTAAATCAGTGATAGTATGTTTGTCTAAATGTGCTACAATCTTGTGTCCAATATTTTTTGGAATATTCATTATAGAATAGTATCTTGGAAATGTGCTTAATATATAATATGGCTTTAAATTAAACTTGTAATATAAATTATCAGCAAGTTCACCAATATAGTACACATTCATTGCAGTAACGGTACATACTGGTAGTATATCTAGATTAATTATTTTACTATTATATAACTGTTTAAACCAGTAAATGTTAGTATAAACTTCTTGCCAGTTTCCAGGGTGTCTAAGATATTCAAAACGTTTACCCCATCCATCAATACTGAGATTAATATTCACATGGTTAAATTGTTTTAGTATATCAATATTTTCTGCTGATATTCTATGTGTTATGTTCGTGCTTAAATTTATTTGTATTTGGTTCGCTCGGCCAGTGTTCACTAGTTTTTTTAATAGATTAAATGTTTGCGGGTCGAGTAATGGTTCACCGCCATATAGCTCAAGTTTTTTTAGGTTGCTACTCCACTCGACAATCTCTTCGATCTGCTGGTCAGTAAACTCCTTACGTTTAGTTTCTCTGTAGTAAAAGTTGTTTTTCCATTCTGGATTTTTTGCATATTTTTTACCTTCAACACTTAAGGTAACACTATCAATTGAATTACAACTACGACAACGTAGATTGCATACGTTACTAATTTTAAGTGCCAGTTGCACTGGACCTTGTTTATAGTTTTCTAACGTATGTCCTTGTTTATTAGTTTTAAGTCTTTCACTTTCATATCCTACTTGTTCTTCGTCCCAACAACGTTTACATTGTTTATGTTTTCCGTTACTAAGCATGTGCTTACGGAAGTTTTCTATTGTGTCACTGTTCCAAACTTCACTTAATTTTTGGCCTTTAAAGTTCCATATACTACCGCCAAGTGCTGGGCATGGACTAGCATTTAAATTAGCATCCATAGTGAAATGCGTAAATGGGGCATGGCAAATATTTGGTATATTGTGCATAATCATATTTAACAAAGTGTCATTACGACCTATAAGTATTAGTATGGTTGAAAAATATTGTGCCGCCCCATGGAGAAGTTTACATTTAAACTTTGAAGGGCAAATTAAAACGTGTTGTGCCGGGAATCCAAATATGTTAGGCATGAACACCGACGGCACTATCGAACAAATATTACAAGGATCTGCGTTACAAGAGATAAAACAAAGTATCAAACAAGGAAAACTGCATGAGGTATACTGCAAAGGTTGTATTGGCAGAGAAGAAGTTGGATTTAGCAGTGAAAGAGATTGGCACAACAATTTAAATACAGATTTTAATATTTTGACTGCTGACAATGAAGAACACAAACCAGTGCTAATTGATGTAAGGTGGAACAACACATGCAATCTTGCATGTACATATTGCAGTGCTGTTTTTAGCACAAAATGGGCAAGTATACAGGGCATTGCAAAAAACGAGAACATTAAAGATCAGTATCAAGAAGTAATAAATTATATTAAAAAACATAGCAATCATGTAAAAGAGGTTGCTATGGTAGGTGGTGAACCACTAATGATGAAAGAGAATAGTGCTTTGCTTGATATACTTCCAGATGATGTTTTAGTGACTGTTATTACTAATATGACAACAGATTTTGAAAAGTTTCCAGTGCCACAAAAACTTTTGAAACGTAGTAGGGTAGGTTGGAGTATGAGTTTTGATAATATTGGAGAACGCTTTGAGTATGTGCGTTGGGGCAGTAACTGGCAACGGCTTGATAAAAATGTTACTACAGTTGCAAATAAAATAAATTCATCAGACCAACACGGAGGAATACACAGTGTATACAACCTTTATAATTGCACACGTTTGTGTGAACTAAAGAAATATGCAGTTGATAAAGGTATTAGTATTATGTGGCAACACGTTTGGGGAGATCAGCTTGATCCAACACAACATAACAGTAAAATACGTAAGTTAGCAATTGATGAAATTAAAAAATTTAGAGATATGTTTGAACCTGATGAAAACGATGCGCCGTTTTTGGACAATACTGAACAACAACTGTTAAACGGGGGAGGAAACCAAACTGCACAGTTTTGGAACTTTACAGAAAGTGTGGAAAATAAATGGCATAAAGATCAGAAAGGAAACTTTGTAAAACTTTGGCCCGAGCTGGCTCAAGCCTTATAAGTATTAGTATGGTAGCACGACAAGAAGATGTGGTTTTAGTCAAAAGCCCATATAAAAAAACAGAATTTTCTGACCAGGAGTTGCAGGAGTTCATGAATTGTGCTGACCCAGATAAAGGTCCTGAGTTTTTTCTTAAAAATTTTTTCTTTATACAACATCCTGTGCAAGGCAAAATACAATATGCACCTTGGGACTTCCAAGAAAGATTAATAAGGACATATCACAATTATAGATATAGTATATCAATGATGCCAAGACAAACTGGTAAGAGTACAAGTGCCGCTGGATACTTGTTATGGTATGCTATGTTTAAACCTGATAGTACAATATTAGTAGCGGCACACAAGTATGCAGGTGCTCAAGAAATAATGCAACGTGTAAGATATAGTTACGAAGCATGTCCTGATCATATACGTGCAGGAGTTACAAGCTACAATAAAGGTTCAATTGAATTTGATAACGGTTCAAGGATTGTTGCCCAAACAACTACTGAAAACACTGGACGAGGTATGAGTATTACTTTGTTATACTGCGATGAGTTTGCATTTGTGCGTCCATCAATAGCAAAAGAATTTTGGACATCAATATCTCCAACACTATCAACAGGAGGTGGTGCAATTATCACAAGCACACCAAACAGTGATGAAGATCAGTTTGCATTTTTATGGAAAGGTGCAAATAAAACTGAGGATGAGTTTGGCAATCAAAAAGAACTTGGCATAAATGGTTTCAAGGCATATAGATCTTACTGGACAGAACATCCAGATCGAGATGAGGATTGGGCAGAAGAACAACGGAATATATTAGGTATCGAACGTTTTAGACGTGAAATGGATTGCGAATTTATTATATCAGATGAAACACTTATTTCACCTACAAAATTAATTGATTTAGAAGGAGTCAAAGAACCTTTGTATAAAACAGGACAGGTACGTTGGTATAAAAATCCGCAAAAAGGAAGAATTTACGTAGTAGCACTTGATCCTAGTTTAGGCACAGGTGGTGACCCGAGTGCAATACAAGTATTTGAGGCAAATACAACTGTTCAGGTTGCAGAATGGCGTCATAATAAAACACCAATTACTGATCAGATACGTATTTTAGTCGAAATAGTCAAGCACATTAATGACACAGTCCAAGACCCGCAGAGTGTGTACTATAGTGTTGAAAACAATACAATTGGAGAAGCGGCACTGTTGTGTATTGAACAGTACGGTGAGCAAAACATTGAAGGCTACTTCTTAAGTGATAGCACTGTAGTCAGTGCAAGTGGTCGTAGATGGCGAAAAGGATTTAATACTACAAACAGAAGTAAAATTGCCGCGTGTGCAAAACTTAAAACAATTATAGAAAGTAACAAAATGACTATTAGTTCGCCAAGTCTTATTGGAGAACTTAAAAACTTTGTAGCCCACGGAACAAGTTATGCTGGTAAGCCAGGCGAGACCGACGATTTAGTAATGGCTTGTTTACTAGCAGTGCGTATGTTACAGGTATTAACAAGTTATCATAAAGAATTAGATGATCAATTAACAGATTTTAACGATGAGACATTAGAACCAATGCCGTTTGTGGCAATGTTTTAATAAATACGTACATGGTACAAGAGAACAACGCATCACAACAAATATATGATTTACTAGTCACCAGGGACCTTGATCCTAAGGCACTAGACAATATGGGTAAACCTACAGTAAATCCAAGCGAAGCAGACTTGTTTTCGTTTAACTTTCGTACTGAGAATCAAGAATATGGCACAGTGGTTATATTAGTAAATGGTGATAACGATTTAGAAGTTTTTTATGGAGACAATCTCGGCAAAAGCATGGAAGTTGACGATAAAGAACATTGGTATGACTTTTTATCCTCTGTAAGAATGTTAGCAAAACGTCATTTGTTAACATTTAGTTTAAACAATATGAACAAATTGAAATTTAAAATGGCAACAATGGCTGATCTTGCTGAAGGAGTTTTGCTTGAAGCATGGAAAGGCCAAGGTAAAAGCAAAAGTTACAGTAATCAACCTGGCAATGCAAAAGTTGTAATACAACATTCACGTGCCATTGGTGAAGACGAACAACGTTTTAGAAACATTGGTGCATTGTTTGTTGAAAATGCACAAGGCGAAAGATTTCGTATGCCATTTAAAAGTATTGCTGGTGCAAAAGCAATGGCACGTCATGTTAGTGAAGGTGGAACACCATATGATGCTTTTGGACAACATATCAGTGAAACAATAAAAGAAATAGGAACACTTGGAAAATTTGTTAGGGCTAGTCGTAGTAATGCATTTGCACAAAATGACCAAGCACTTAGCATTGTTGAAGACGCAGTAAAACACTATGCGAATTTGAAACGCAAAGCAAAAAAAATGATTGGAAAACGTGGATACAAAGAAATATTCAGTTCTTTCAATCCATCAATGGAAGTAACTGAACTAGACGAGACAGTAGATGCAGTACGCGAAGTATTTGTTAATAGTGCAATTGATAGCAGAATCGAAGAAGCACTTCCAATTCTGGCAAAAATAAAGGAAAATACAATGAAAGAGGTAGATCAATTTGAAAACTGGACCAACCAGATCATGGAAGGTACTTGGGCACTGCCAGAAACACAAGAGGATATAGCAAAACTACAAGAACTTATGTCAAAGCCATTACCATGTGGCCCAGATGGTGAATATGCATCTGAACAACTTTATAGCCTAATAGGTGATGATGAGTTATTTGATAACATCTATGATTTGAGTCAGAAAAAAGGTGCTGATGCAGATTGCAGAGACGTAGTAAAGGCCAGAGCACAAGAACTTGGTGTGAAAATTGATGTTGAGGAAAGCATTGAAGAAGCAGAAGAAAAGTGTAGATATTGTGGCGGTGATTGTCCTAATGATGAGGACAATGCTTGTGATGGTTATTTGGGTGATATTGATGGACTTTATGCAGATAGCATTAACGAAAATCCAACTGATCAAGAAACTGCCAGTGGTTAT
>Ga0209348_1000879_pt1 | contig 15113 bp, 17 predicted proteins | sample ETNvirenome_2_30_FD_184065 | JGI IMG/M metagenome (GOLD analysis project Ga0209348, IMG submission 184065) | Marine viral communities from the Pacific Ocean - ETNP_2_30 (SPAdes) (version 2) | ecosystem: Environmental > Aquatic > Marine > Oceanic | place: Pacific Ocean | collected 2013-06-22 | reverse complement strand
TCAACAAAACTACCACCGACGAGTAGAGAGTTTTCGTTATAAAGTTTCAAACTAATAGGCGTCTTGTCTTTGCTAATAAAATCTGCAATTGTACCAGTATTCGCAGCTATCTGCCGCCCCTCAAGCAACACAGCCAAGAACGCTTCAAAGTTAAAGCCGGCTGATGCTGCATTAAAGTTAGATATGACTTGGGTTAGTGTCTTATAGAACACCAAATAAGAAAGAGCATTTGATATTTTTTGACCTGGAGTTGAGCCACCAAGCTTCTGGACCGATTCAGGATTGGTGTAGAAGTCAGCCAAAGATTTAATCTTGGCCTCCAGATCTGCGCCTTGAATGTTTTGTGTAAACTGAAGCAGCTGCTGTCGAGCAGGGCCATCGACCTCTTGATCGCCTTTTGTACGAACATCAGTCCAGCCCAACTCTGTAACTGATATTTCAGGGATAGCCTGCAGCGTAAGCGCTGTGCCTTCCATTTGCTCACGAAGTTTACGCCTTTTAATCTTTGGCATCTCAACACCAATGATCTCATCAATAGCCTCAAAAAGCATGCCAACATCAAAGGTCTGCTTTTTAAAATAGTTATCTTTAACGTATTGTAATTCTTTCTTATTCATAGAAGTAACCTCTTAGTAATTAGACAATTATGTCAGCAATTCCTAAATTAACTGCTTCCTCGGCATCAATGTAGACATTAGTTTTTTTGTTAACTAAGTTTCTGAGATACCTTTCAGTCATATTGGTTTCTTCTGCTAACGCTTTGATATACATTTTTTGCGTATGTTTAGTTTCTTCAAACTCATTTTCTACATCTGCGATATGGCCATGCTGACCGGCGACGACACCATGAATCATTACACGGCAATACTTACCGATTCTTCTTTCACCCTTTGTTCCAGCAGCTAGCATCAGCACACCAGCAGACATTACTTTACCTATACCATGAGTGCGAATTGGGCTTAGATCTCTAATGCTTCTCATAACATCGTATACCGCAAACATCTCTGCTGCGGATCCGCCGTAAGTTGAAACGTAAAAATCAATAGGCTTATAAGTTATCACCATTGGTGAATCTTCAACCTCTGGATCTTCAGGAACAGTAGTTTGACCAGCAGTATGCAAAGCCAACATACCATAGATTGTCTCAGAACAGCGCTCTTCTTCAACCCCACCATAAACACCCGTTACTCTTAGTTCTGGCTTTTCTAAAGCGCTCAGTAGCTCATTTAAATCAATTGCTTCAGGTTGTGTATCTTGTTCCTGCTCTTGTTCTTCTTTCTTTGTCTTTCTCTTGCCAGATAGCGAAAACTGTTTTTTCATTTTATGTCCTTTTCAAAAAAAAAGGCAGGTCGATGACCTGCCTTGCTATTCTACCTATAAAGATTGATTACTTGCGCGCTGCAAGGAGACGCTTTGCAACTCTACGTGTAACCTCTTCAATAACATCCTCTTCGTCAAGAGCCTCAACCTCTTCAAGAGCATCGAAATCCTCTTCAAGAGCTGGCTCTTCATCACCTGCATCAGCCATAGGGTCTTCATCACCGGCAGCGTCAAGGCCACCCATAGGATCTTCATCACCCATATCGCCACCGCCCTTAGCGGCGTCGACAACTTGCTGGAGGACCTCAATTGCCTTCTCTAAAGCATCGACCTCATCCATATCGACGTCGACCTCAACCTCTTCTTCGTCGTCCATCTCAGGCTCATCGCCCATTTCTGGCTCGTCACCCATCTCAGGCTCAGCCTCATGAGCGCCTTCGGCTGGGTCCATCTCACTCATGGCCTCTTCCATTTCTCCGTGGATCTTTTCGTTGGTTTCTTCGTCTTCGTATACAGTCTCTTCGAGCGTATCTTCCTCTAATGCTGCGGATTCATTAATTTTTCCAACAAATCCATCAGTAAGTGTTCCAATATTAGCAAATTTCATAAACTTGCGGATTTCGCCTTCATTTAAAAGTTGCTTCTTCATTTATATGTCTCCTTGAATGTGCTACTCTAACACATATTAAATAGCATCATAATTTAATAAATGACTTATTTTTTTCAATGCCTTATCTTCTATTTGTTTAACTCGGACATAACTAACCCCAAGACGATCGGCTGTCTCACGCAAAGTCATAGAACCATGCTTATCAATACTGTCGAGGGCGCAGTTGTTGTCGGATTCGTAATCGACCCAAAAACGACAGCTGTCGACAGGGCAAGTTACATTTAATTGTTTACATCTTTCTAGGCATTTTTTCATAAACCAGTCTCCATTTCTATCATATCAAAAATATCTTCTACCTCATCATCTTGGAGGGAAAATTGCTTACTAACTTTATTGGCTTGTGTTTTAAACTGTTCAATTTTTGCTCTCTTTGTTTGACCCTGAATAGAATATCTTTCTTTGCAGCTTTTAATAAATTCATATATTAATTCATCTCCTTCGATATAGCCAGTCATCATCATGCGAAAAAACTGCGACTGTGTGATCTCATCAAAGTCACACCTAATTTTAAGCTTTGCCTGACGATCTGGAGAATCATAAAAAGTAATTTTCTTTCTACTGCTTGGTGGTGGTACAGTCGGGTCCTTCATTATTTTCTCCACAAAATATGTGTGCCACTCTCAAGCTGCGCAGCGCTGGACTGCAATATAAACTTTGCTCTTGCTTGCAGTTCTTTGATCGTTCTAGCACCAGTGTAAGACAGCCCAGAACGCACACCACCAGATATATCTTTAAGGATGTTAGCGGTGGGTCCTTTAAAAGGTACGACAGTCGACACACCTTCAGCTGTAGAGCTTTGACCACGCCACTCTCTTTGAGCTTCTTTAGAAGCCATACCTCTATACTCCTTACACTTATTACCGTGCTCGTCTGTCCTTAGCCCACCGGGCGTCTCGCTTGAGCCGGCCAACATTGACCCTACCATTACAAAGTCTGCACCTGCAGCAAGAGCCTTTACAATGTCGCCACTGGTCTTGATGCCTCCGTCAGCAATGATTTTCGTATCATGACTGGTCTGTGCGCATTCTAAAATACTTTGAAAGGTGGGAACTCCATGCCCAGTTACAATTCTAGTTGAACAAATAGAGCCTCCGCCAATGCCGACACGAATAGAGTCAGCGCCCCATTCTGAGAGGGCTTCGAAAGCTTCTAGCGTAGCCACATTGCCAGCCATTATGTGTACACTATCTCCAAAGTTATCTTTTAGCTCTCCTAACGCTTGCTGCATCATGGAATGGTGGCCGTGGGCCACGTCCACACAAAGAATATTAGCACCAACATCGGTAACGCGTTGGGCTCTTTTCATATAATCACCTGTCACACCGATAGCTGCGCCAATGTTTTTACATCCAGCTAGTCTAGCATACCCAACAATCTTAGCCTGCTCGTTGATAGTGTTGTATCTATGTACGATACCTAGTCCACCAGCGTCTGACATAGCGTTAACCATCCTCTCCTCTGTCACGGTGTCCATAGGACTAGATATAACAGGCAAGGTAAAATTGTAGCTACCCAAATTAGAATCTGTATTCACTTCAGATCTAGAATTTATATCACTATATTGTGGCTCTAAGAGCACATCATCAAAAGAATAAGTCTGTTTCATTTTAACCTCTAAAAACCATTCGGTAGCCAATCTATAGCTGCCTCGCGAATACTATCGAACTTCTTTGGATGCTTGTCGCGCATATCTAAATCAGCTACACTAGTGTAAGAACTAGGAGGACACAAGCCACTTGACTTTTTATCAGTGCTGCCTAGGGCACCATCACCCCTTTTGGACATGCTAATATCATCAGAGTATAAAGAACCCTCCGGTACCTGACGTGGCCTAAAATGGACCACAGGCACTAACACTAGCTGAGCAATTTTAGCTCCGCGTTCGACGAATTGTGTATTCTCACCAATGTTGTGGAGGTCAATGAATACCTCACCGTCGTACCCACTGTCAACAATGTGCGCACCAACCACAAGAGAACGTTTCGCTCCCATACTTGAGCGATTGCACACTTGTAACATGTAACCGTGCGGAATGCCAAACTTAAGACCTGTGCCTAGAAGCATATTCTCGCCTGGACCAATACTACACGTTGTAACTTTTGGATCCTCTGGGTTGTAAAAGACATCTAGTCCTGCATCACTAGGATTAGCGCGCTCGGGTGCTTTCGCATCTTTTCTTTTGGTATACTCTAAAATCATTTTAACTCCTTATATAATACCATGAGCCTTTCTAACGGCTTCATTTATAATTTGCGTGGCTTCGTTTGTAACTACATTACCCAAAAACCACACTGTGCCAATGTTAAGATCTTTACACAACTCAACCTCTGGCGTGTTTTCAACAGTCCTGCTTCCACCATTACCAAAGTAATCTGGATTAAGTTGCTTAAGAGCAGAGCAAACTGTATTATCTTTGTCATCAACCGAGATAACCTCTTTTACACCGGGCACCTCCATTAATATATTCCTTCTCATGTCCCAGTCAATAAAATTCTTTTTATTCCATCGGTGTCTTGCACACCATTCGTCACTGTTAAGAATGATAACAACGTCACCAATGTTGGCTGCGTCTAAAATCATCGCAACGTGCGCTGCGTTTGGTGGATCAAAACCTCCACTAAGTGCTATTATTTTCTTTTGATTGTTCATTTTCTTGTACCTGCTTTACTAAATCACGAGCCATTCCCCAGCAGTCTGGACAATATAGCCTGACCACTTTTTCCTGCTCTCTAACTACCACACTCCACGTCATTGCATGCTCTTTTGATTTTTTATCAAATTCTTTCTCACAAGCCAAACAGTTGTCTGGTAGCTTATCAAACATAAGTAGTTGGTCTTTCATATCTTTTTTTAATCTTTTGGCTCGTTTACGTGCCATCTTTCTTTTTAAACTTCCCATTATCCTAACATCCTAAATGTGTGTCTAATAGATCGTGTGCTGAACCCCCACTCATCGCTATGATCTAGCTTCGCAAGATATGGCCTGTTCAGAAAGATCTGATCGTGTTCTTTGATACCCCAGCATTTAATCTTTGTAACCGTAGAGGTCGTATCAACAACAGACACAATCCAATATGGCTTACCGTTCTTTGTTTTCTTCTCAATAACTTCACGCGGAATGAACCAAGCGACCTTAAGATCTTTATCATATGCTCCAACAGGCGGCACACCATTACGCTCGATAGCATCTTTTACTTGCCTAGTCATAACCAAGTCAAAAGGAAAGATGCCAGTCAAGTCAGATGTGTGAGCAATCTTCTCTTCAATTGAGAAGTCATCAACATCAGCGTACAAGTTAATCTGCTCTGGTAATTTTTTTAAGTTCTTTGGTTTGTCTTTAACACAAGACATCCAGAAGTGCTTTCTATTGTTAAACCTTTCGTCCATCAACTCATCAAGCGCGCCAGCTCTGCAAAGAACATCTAGAGCTTTCTTGTTTAGTTTAGAATATACAACGTCCTCGTTAAACAAAAGTTCCTCTACAGACTCAAACGGCCTGTTATTGATGATCTGCTCAACTGCTTTGTCACCTAAGCCTTTGATGGAGCTAAACGGTTGAATGAGCGTGATGCCATCGTCAGCGATCTCCCACTGAGTTGTAGATGTATTGATATTAATATCTTCAATCTTAAAGCCATTCTTCTGCGCTAGCGAGATTGCTGCTTCTTTTCTTGACTCCGGTTCTTTATCCAAGAACGCAGCCATCCAACACTCTGGGTAATAGTTGAGAAGCCAAGCACACTGATAGGAAAGAATAGAATAAGATACAGCATGCGACTTGTTGAAGCCGTATCCAGAGAAATACTCGAACTTCTTCCAGAGATCTTCTGCGTCGGCTTTTGCCATTCTCTTGTTGACGCATCCTTTGATAAACCTCTCACGGATACTTTGTTTCTCTTTCGCTTTAGATCCTCCTCCTTTCTTTGTAAGGAGCTTCCGAAGTTTGTTGCCCTCCTCCAAGGTAACACCTTCGCCAAGTTTGTGAGCGAGCAATGCAATCTGCTCTTGGAAAATAAGGAAGCCATAAGTTTCTTTTGTAATCTCCTCAATGATATCATTATGATAGTAAGCATCATTGTTCTTCTTTGCTTTCACATAGAGCTTGTCAACATTGGCGCTCAAAGGACCTGGACGATAAATAGATGTGATAGCAGAAATGTCAATAATATCAGTCGGCTTTGACTTCATACTAAGACGTTGGGCTCCTGTGTTAGTAAACTGAAACACGCCAGCGAACCTGCCCTTGTGAAAGATGTTCTCATATACGCTTTTGTCTTTTAGATTAATGACGTCTGGATGTAGTGTCTTATCATAATACTCTTTAATCTGCGCGAAGGTTGGGTTCTCTACGCTGTGCTCACGACGCAGGATGTGTCCTACAGCAGACTGGATCATCTCCAGTGTAGATAAGCCAAGCAAGTCAAATTTAATAAAGCCAAGAGGCTCTAGGTGCCTGACGTTCATGCCCTCTGACCAAGGCGTCTGTACGACGCCACCAGAACAGATTAGTGGCATATGCTTATCCAAATCCTCACCGATCACAACACCGCCAGCATGACGACTAGTCGAGCGAACCTGGCCCACAAGAGCCTGAACGTGTGTCTTAATCTGTGGATATTTGTCAAGGAACCTAATCAAAGACTCAGAGTAATCCATAACCTCTTGGAAAGTGGGAGCATAGATGCCAGCCTTGATGCCGTGCTTTGCCTTTGCTTTCGGTGTCGCCTCTTTAACCATCTTGCTTGTAACAGAGTTGACCTCCATAAACGGCACATCATATAGTTTGCTGATGTCTTTGATAAGGGATCGCAACTGAAGTGTGTTAAAGTTAGAGATAGGCACAACTGTTGTGTCACCCCACTCCTGTGCCAAGATCTCTTTTAGGCCAAAAGCATCGCTGACATCATAATCAATGTCAGGATAATCAGTGGCGTCAGACCGCAAGAAACGGCTGAATAGCAAGCCGTACTTGATAGGGTCAACCTGGGTGATGCCTAATACATAAGCCACCAGAGAACCGGCAGCAGAGCCCCTTCCAGGGCCAGCCAGCATATGACGGCTAGCTGTGTCGCTGATGGCTTTCATTGTAAGAAAATACTTACTGAAGCCTCGCTCATTGATAACAGTTAATTCGTGTTTAAGCCTGTCAATATACTCTTGGTTGTCTTGGAACCCAAGTTTGCGCATACCACCGATTGATTCTTTGATCAGTGTCTCGGCAGCATCAGCACCATCAGGCACAACAAAGCCAGGCAAACGAACTGTGTCATCAGGCATGAAGTCTTCAATGCGGTGATGAGCAATCCAATGCGTTCTAGTGATAGAGTCTAAGATAAGATCATCATCATATATAACTTCGCAGTCATCTGAATATTTCTTGTAAGACTGCCACATCTGATCACCATTCTTTGGATATAGCTCGTGGCCAACCTCCTCAACAGACATAGGTAGCTCACTGCTAGCCCACTCAGGAAGCTTAGAACCTAGCCAGCCAAGACGTTTGTATAGCTCGCGGTCTTTCCAAGCATCAGGGTTAGGATAGTGGCTATCAGCAGTAGAGATTAACTCAATGCCGAACTCTTTGTGCATTTGAATAACATAGCCGTTAAGAGCATGCTGCTCTGGCACATCATTCCACTGAAGTTCTCCATACCAACGGTCACCAAGTACAGACATCATTCGCTTAGTAGTCTCACGCATAGCATCTAAGATAGCCTCTGAGTTCTCTCCAACCTTTCTAGATCTAGTCTTTCCCTTCTCATCAACATACTCTTCATAGACGCAGTTGTTCCAATAGTCCTGCGCGTATACACCACCAAGACAAGCAGAGGAAGCAATGATACCTTCCCCATGCTCCTCAAGTACTTTGTAGTCTAGACGCGGCTTGCGATAGAAGTTGTCACCTTGATGCGAGTCAGACACAATCTTGAAGATATTGTTTAGACCGGTCTGATTCATAGCGACAAGAACAAGATGCCCGTAAGAACTTAGTTTATTACTAGATTTGCTCTTGGAGGCGCCTTCGTCTTCTGCCTCAACCTTGTCTGTGTCTTGAATTTGTTTTCTTGCCTGTTTGGCATCTTTCTTGATATTCTCATACTCTTGCTTCCAATCATCAATTGATGATACAAAGTAAGCCTCAACACCAAAGATAGGTTTAAACTCTTTGCCTTGTGCCTTCATCTTCTTTGCGTGAAGCACTTGATAGGACATACCATTCATATTGCCATGGTCTGTCAGGGCTAGCGCCCCCATTCCATTTTCATATGCGAAGTCCATATGATCTTGTGGGTATCCAAACCCATCAAAAACAGAGCCTGCGACGCTATGTGCGTGCAGGCCCACGAAAGGTATTTTGCTTTCAGTTCTATTCATTCATTAGCCTCTCAATTCTTTCCATACTCTTAATATAATAACCTTCATCGATTTCACAACCAGAAAAATTACGTTTATTTTTTAAAGATGCAATTGCGGTTGTTGCAGATCCTGCGAATGGGTCAACAACTAGATCACCCTCATTTGAATGCTTGAGGACGAGTTCTTCAAATAGTGACAAACTTTTCTGTGCGTTGTGGAATCTATCTTTACCATGATAAATGGGGTGTTCGTAGACACCATTATCATAGCTTGAATTAAATGTGGGCTTGCCACCTTTCACCGCTGTAAGAGCTATCTCTCTAGCACCAGTCAGATAATTTATTTGACTATTTAACGGCACAGGATTTTTTTTAATCCATTCTATAAATCTAATTTGTTTAAACCCTGCAGCTTCCATCATTTTTTTTAACGATTCAATTTTAAATAAATCATACCACATTATTAGTGTGCCGCCGACCCTAAGTGCTCTGTACATTTGCTTAATGTATGGTAGCAAGTCTAGCTGTTGTTTATCCCAATCTCCAAAGTCAAGGTCTACAGCGAAACGGCGTATTGTTGTTTCGCTCTGAGGACTGCCATCAGGTTTTGTTAAGCTGTCTATGTAACCTGAAGGTCTAGAGATTTCGTATGGTGGATCTGTTAATATTAAATCAACAGTGTTTTTTTTAAGATCACTCAAATATTCAAGCGCATCTTCATGTTTTAAGTCATATTCCATAATACCTCTGTGTAATTAAAAAGGCGCCCCCGAAGGGGCGCCTGGGCCTAGCTACTTCCAACCAGAAGTTGGGATTGATTTAGGATTAAAACATCCTGCAGCATCCTTTCGCACACGGAAAAACTTACCTGTGCCTTCTTTGCCATCACGGAGCTTTTGGGGGGCGATATAAACTTCGTCAACCAAAGTTGTACCTTTGCTTAATAACCAAGAATTATTGCTTAGGTTAATCTTCTTTAACATATTAGCTCGATAGCCATCGAGCGCTTTACCATCCTTACCAAAAGTATTGGATTCCCAAATTACAGCTACTGTTGAAACTTGTCCATTAGTGGTTTTTTTGTTAAACGTATTACCAGTCAGGTTGGGGAAAATGTGAGACTCATTACCAATAGGATATACTGCATGCTGATTAGCAATATCACCTGCTCTTTTACCTGTCCAACAAATATTGTTGTTGTTGTTAAAAGACTGCAGAATTTCATCCTTAGTATAATTTTGCACTTTTCCATTTGGTGCTTGCAAAGCTGCTAGTTTAGCAATTGCTTTAGCACTACCCTTTGTTTTGCCAAAAGGCTTAACATAATCCGCCACATATTCCACTAACTTATCATAGTTCTTAATGTCAGAATTAAAAGTTTTCCACTCTAAGCCATCAATTAATCCGGCTTCAAGGTCCTCTCTAATCACCATGGCATAATCTTGGTTTGTGCTTTCCTTGTGTGGTGGATGTGCATTGCATTGAAGCTGGTAAGCTCGGCGCTCAGCATCATCAGCAAAATCCATTCTATAAGCTTTAATCTTTTTCCACTTAAGTGATTTTGGATATTTTCGCGCTAAAGCTTGATATGCTTTAACACGATGATTGCCCTCAACCACACAATTTTTACTATCAATTGTGACAGGACATTCTAGCCCTCTTGCATAAATATCATCTGCAAGCTCCTGAACATGCGAAGGAACAATTCCGCCGTAGCGAACCTGCCCTCCTTCTTCAGAGATCACTAATTGATCGATTAGAACACTTTTTACATTTTCATCATACCAAGATGGATCAGACTCCATCAGCTTGATTAAATCACGTAAGATCATTTTTTTCTCCTTGCAGGGCTCTGCCTGCGGTTAGTATAGGATATTTATGTTTATCCTGTTTATTCTTCAGAGGAGATCTTAACACCTCGTCAGATGTATATAATATACATCCGGCAGAACCTGATGTAAAGTGTTTTTTAAAATAAACTCATATAACGCTCACCACGATCACAAAGAAATGTAATCGCGGCGCCGTCAATGTCATTTTGCTCTAGCCAACGCTCGGCGCCTAGTATGTTTGCACCTGCTGATATGCCAACAAGGTAGCCAGACTCTTTGGCTAGCCTTCTTGCTCTATCAGTCGCGTCTTGTGTAGAGATCTTGATTTCATCAGATAGTATAGAGCGGTCAACTAAAAAGTCAGCCCCGTCGTTGATGCCTTGAATACCGTGTGTTTTCGCATCTTCTTCTGGTTGTATTAAAACAGTCTTCATCCCAGCGTCTAACTTGATAAGTGTCTTGTTGCAGCCCATAATTGTGCCACCTGTTCCAGCGCCGCAGATTAGCGCGCCAATGTTCTTTTGCTCTTGAACGAACAGCTGTTTAATTATTTCTCTCGCTGTTGTCTCAGCGTGACATTCGATATTATCTAGGTTCTCAAATTGTCTAGGCGACCAGTAGCCATCCCGTGCTGCCATCTCCTCTCTTAGCTGAATAGCAGCCTTAAAATCAGATGGCCCTACCTCTATAATTTCTGCTCCGTACAACCTCATCATTTGCTTGCGTTCTTCTGACATATTGCAAGGCATAATAATTTTTACTTTGTAGCCTTTGACTGCTCCAATCATAGCAAAAGCGATACCAGTATTGCCGCTGGTAGCTTCAACAATTGTATCAGTAGAATTTATTTCTTTTCGCCACTCAGCCTTCGAGAGTATATAAAGCGCTATACGATCTTTAATAGATCCAGTTGGATTGTATGTCTCAAGCTTAGCGTACAACTTATCACTAATCTTAACCAGTGGCGTGTTACCGACGGCACTTAAAACGTTCATTTAATCATCAACTCCGATGTCGTTCCACTCTACACTCTTAAGTATCTTTGGTTTGCGTAATTCACTATTGTTTTTAATAAAATTACAATAATTTTCCCAGTTGTCTAATGAGTAATAGTATTGTGTGTCCTCATAAATATAATCACTGTCGTCTAGTGTTTCAAATACTTTTTGTAAATTGAAATTTTTATAAGAATATCGCTCATCAAGCGGTAATCTTTCGTCTCTTATCTCTGGGTCTCGCCATAAACCAGATGATCTCGTTCTGGCCTCGGCAATAAGTTGTTTTACTTGTTCCGGCTTTAACGACATACCAAGATATAGATTGTCTTTTACTGTTCTATTTTCAAATCTTATCATAACATTACCATTTATAATATCTTGTCTTCTAGGCCTCGGTGTAGAGGGTGGTGTGTAGCCATAGGGCCAAGCGATCCAATAAGTTGATGGCGCAAGGTGCAGGCTAATAGATTTTAAAACTTTATTTGCTGTCCTTGCACCATAGATCGCAGACCAAGCCAGATTGTCTCTTTTATTTATATCCCTAATACGCAGTGGCACATAGTATATTCTTATTGGTCTTTGGTGATCTTGCTTGTTAAACTCAAAGTGTCTATAGTTGTATACGTAATCTTGTATCATCTCGCCAACGTGATATCTTATCAGCGGTGTCACATCGTCGTTGCAGACAATCCATATTGTATTACAGCCAGCGTAAGCACACTCTACCACCGCTCGCTCAATAGCGAGATAGTTAGGTGCTAGCGGCATCAGTGATGGATGCCATGGCATATTAAAATCTGTTTCAATACCAGCAACTGGTATTATTCCTGCTAAGTGTTTACTCATATATTGGATATACGTTGCGCTTCCAGAGTTTCATATCAAGCTTTTGAATGCCTTTCTTTTGCAATATATGCTCTGTTTTCAGTCTTACCATTGTATCACTGTAATCAAAGTTATTTAACTGTTCTTCAGTCAGGAAAGACTCACACAGAAGATCCATATATCTATTATTGCCATCTATTCTAGGTGTCTTAAACAGCTTGATTTTGTTAACAAAATCATCTTCTGTTTGGATCTCATCAAAGTCTAGATCGAACAACCCACGACAATCAAAAAAATCAACAACACGATACAAGCTCGTCTGCCTATCCAGGCTAAGCCCTTCAACATTTTCGTCATCAAAGACATGAAGTTTCTCATAGCGTGTACTGTAGGTGTTGTTGCCACAGATGACGCGAAGAATGCCATCTTCAACCCTGATCTTAACTAGTTTGTCACCGAACGGAATGAGACCCTGGAGGCCAAGTTTATAAATTTTTTCTGCCCACTCTAATTCTTCAGGTTGATAGGAATGATAGTGTGGCTCTCGGGTTTTAATCAGCAAGGCGTTGTTGTCTAACGCAAAATCAACTGCATCTAGCTCTGCACCAAGAACAACATATTTGCAAACAAAATCAGCAGGCGCAGTTTCCGTCGCGCTTGTTTTGCTCATAAATCCTCACGTCTTTTTTGATTTGCTTATGCCATTTTTTAAGCACACGCTTATAAAACTTCGGTGCTTCGTAGCAGCGGCCCTCTTTTTTTGGTTTACGAATTGCTGTTGCCCAAGCAACCACCCACTGTCTAGTATCATTTTTAATGCCACATTTTTTTCTTACTTTAGGCAGCTGCTTTTTAACATGTACTATGTAAGCCTCAGTTGATTCCACCACATCAGTTCTGTCAATACCGTAACCACGCTTCTCGTTAGACCACCAAGACCACATTTGATATAAACCAAGAGCCATTGCCTTGCCTTTTTTTGAGAACTTATGATCACCCCGAGCTTTTGGGTTAAACCCTGATTCGTGACAGGCTGCAGCTAGCAGCATACCACGGATACCCTCTGGAAGATTATGTCTTCTCTCAATGTCTATTATCTGGTCAATCACCATCTCATTATCATGATTAGCGGTTGAGTAGCGGCAGTTGAATAGCGCTTGATACTTTAGATCCTCATAGTTGATTTCGTACTTATTGTTAGCCTTTTGAATTGGCTTCACAAATTGACTGTCGTTAGTGGCAGATGCCACAGGGCTTTCATATATAACTCTACCATCATAAGATAGTGGTGTTATAAACAAAGAAGATATGAGTAAATATTTTATCATCGCAATGTGTGCTCCTTAAAATTATCTTTAATTAGATATATAGACTTCAAAGAGCTTGTTTTATTCAAGCATTTTTTAGATAACCAATAACATGATTTTCTAATACTAAATAGTGTGTTTGGCCAAAAAATGAAGTTGCTTCAACCATGTGTGAAGGTACAACAACTCGCATACCGGTTTCAAGCGTGCTGCCAGTGGCCACCTTAACAATGTCTACAACCTTAAATGGATTATTGTCAACCTTTACGCCTTCTGGGATCAAAACTCCAGTATCAGTTTTATCTTCCTCAACTGGTTGCACGGTGATATATTTATTCAGAGGAACTAGCACCAGCCACCCCCTTTGCCAGTGTGTCAAACAAATCAACAAACTGATCAATACTGTCCCCTTTAGACATCATACGGTAAGCACGAACTGCTTGGCGCATATCATCTTTGGACAGCCATCCATTCTGAACATAGCTTTTACGCAGATCACGCTTGTGCTCTTTGTATGGCTCCATTTCTTCTTCAATAGCCGCTAGGGCCTTAATATATTCAACAACGTATTTTTTTGTAGCAAGATCAATCATAACTACCTCCTATGGACATAATATAAACACGCAAAAATCAAAGTCAAATAATTTCGCAAGAACCACCAGAACAAGCCAGTTCCCCAGACAAATTAGTGTTATCGTCAATCTCGACAACTTTTGTTAGATCGATCTCTTGAAGTGCATCGCAGAGTACTTTATAAGTCTCAGGTGAGCAATCTTCAAATGGTGCTTGCTTGTAGGTGTGATCAGCAAAAGGTAGGACAGACAAGCCATTGTAATAGTTTCTATTCTCCCACATCCATTCACCAACATCGGTCCACTCTGCGTCTTTGATTGTTACAGTAGCAGAAACATTGTGAGTGTTTTGTCCTCTGCCATGACCAGACCAAACCCAATCCTCTGTTACTTTCTTGATGCGCTTGAGAAGTTGTAGGGCGCTTTCCTGTCTTGTGATCGCTCCCTCTGGTGCTCGTTGAGGAACGCTGATAACAGCGGTATCGTGTGGTCTAAAGTATTCATCCTCAACCAACTCTGGGTGGTGGATTAAAAGATGCGTATAGATAGATTCGTTTTTGCCAACGCGCATTCTTCTAATGTAATGATCGTTGTGCCAAGCATGAATGCCAGATGATGTTCCAAGAGTTAGGCTAGTGGTGCCGGCTGGCTTAACACAGGTTGTTCTCGCTGCAGCTTTGATGCCGATCTGATGAGCAACTCTTTTGTTCTCGCGCTTGACGACTTTTGCTGCAGATTCCATATTAAGATCCAACACTTTACCAGAGGCAATACCTGTCATGGAAACGCCAACTAGTGCGTCCTTCTCGGTCGTTCTACGCCAGACATCACGTAGGTAGTGGAAGTCAGTGTAACCTGCCTGTAAAGTACCAATAAACGCAGCTGCACGGGCTCTGTCTTCCAGATCCTCTTGGCTATCCACATCCGAGGCGTTAATCTCCGTTAGATTGCAAAACTGGTAAGGTCGCAATGCAATCTCGCAGCAGGGATTTGTTCCCCAATCTTTATCATTTGACAAGTAAAAGCCAGGTTCTCCTGAACCGCTCGCTTTCACTCTATCCCAGATTTTCATAAAGAAATCTTTCGTCACAAGGTGACGCATCAGAACAACTGAGTTGTTGGCTCTTCCTCGCTGGGGATTTGTTTCCCACCAGTTACCAGTTTTTGCGGCAAGCATTTCTTCATCGTCTGCGGAAAAAAGTGAAATAAGAGCAGCCCTGCGAATCCCCCCGG
>Ga0209348_1000878_pt1 | contig 15114 bp, 11 predicted proteins | sample ETNvirenome_2_30_FD_184065 | JGI IMG/M metagenome (GOLD analysis project Ga0209348, IMG submission 184065) | Marine viral communities from the Pacific Ocean - ETNP_2_30 (SPAdes) (version 2) | ecosystem: Environmental > Aquatic > Marine > Oceanic | place: Pacific Ocean | collected 2013-06-22 | reverse complement strand
GTTAAAGGGAATTCTGTGATTAATGTTTTGATCATGGTATCACATTAGGGATTTTAGTATCTATATTATACTTACATTATAAGTCCATCGTCAAGGACTTATGTTTTAATTTGAATACTTTCTAGTTATTTATCATGCTAATTTAAATCCACCAAATGATGCACCACCTGCATTAAAATATGGATTACCTCCATTTATTAAACAATACCCTATAGCTTCAATATAATCTGAACTACCATTCATAGGTGCTGCACAAGTTACACTCATACCCAATCTATTATCTCTATATGAGTCATGTGGATCTATCCAAAATTGTCCAATATTATCACTACCATTTTTTCGTATATAAGTGTGTGCCTGTTTTATATTATTAGAACTTGAACCACTCCAGTAGTAATTTAAATAAAATACATAATTACCAGATACGTTAGGTGTAAATCTACCATTATTAAAATTGTAACAACTATCAGTATCAAACCTTTCCTGATCAAAATCAAGAACAACTTCGGTACCATTTGTTGCAGTGTATGTGCTACTTCTATACGCTTGAAAAGCTGGTGAGTTTGATGCAGGAGTTGCCCAAGTTGGTGTGTTACCAGAACCTCGACTTTGTAATACCTCACCTGATGAACCATAGTTTGAACCACTCATTCCTAATGCACCACTAGAGTTGATGCGAAGTCTATCACCAGCACCAGTAACAAATATTAAATCATTATTTTGTGAATATATTTGTGTGCTCTCAGTTTGTGAACTACCTTGGTTTACGAGATTAAATCGAGTCGCAGTTGAACTTGTACGGTTTTTAATTGTTAATGCAGCGTTTCCAGATGCTCCCGAAGTATCATGGTTAATTCCAACTCCGTAAGTTGTGATACGCATTTTTTCACTAACAGTTGCACCACCACTACCAGAACCTTTGAAAATAATATTTGATGTAATATTACCAGCACCCTTATTATTTTGTATTACCAAATCATTATCAGATGCAGAAGCTCCTATTTCATGCTTAGTAACTCCTGGTCCTGTTAAAATATAGGCTGATCCATTGTCGCTTATTTCAAGTGTGCCACTACCATTATAAGTTAAAGTTGATTCACCAACTAAGTTTGTTCCACTACCACCAGTTATAACTCTATTGTCGGCATTACTTGATATCGTTGCTGATCCAGCAGCACCTTGAGAACCCGTTGATCCTGTTGCACCCTGAGCACCTGTGCCTCCTGTTGCACCTTGATGTCCTTGTGCACCTTGTGCTCCCGTAGAACCTGTAGCACCTTGAGCACCTGCGGCTCCTTGAGCACCAGCAGCACCCTGAGCACCTGTTGCACCAGTGTCTCCCTTATCACCAGTTCTAGCAAATGTAATTAAAATGTCTTCATTTGCACTAAATGGACTAGTCGCTGATGAATCTACAGGACTTACTGTGATATCAAAGTAACCAGTATTATCAGTTAAACTTGAAATTGTGAATAATATGAACTGACTTGAATCTAATTTGTTTGTGATCTTTACATGACCCTTGATAGTACTTGTAGAGTCATCAATAGTTTGTAAGTATGATGCTATATCAGTTCCATCTTCATCTGTATCACAAATATAAATTCCTGTCGCAGCATTTTGTGTAGAATTATCTAATCTTATATCTCCTGAACCAGGATTTGCGTTTGTGGTATTAGTTTCAAAAGTATAATAAAATGTAGCACCACCAAAGTTTCCTTCAGCACCTTGAGCACCTGTCGATCCTCCTGATCCTGTAGCACCCTGTGCACCTGTCGATCCTGTTGCACCTTGATGACCTTGTGCACCTTGTGCACCAGTAGCACCTGTACCACCTGTTGCACCTTGATGTCCTTGTGCACCTTGTGCACCTTGAGCTCCCTGAGCAGCAGTCGCACCTTGTGCACCTGTTGATCCTGTAGCACCCTGAGCACCTGTGCTAGGAGATTTTCTTATCCACTTTGATCCATCCCACTCATAAGTAAAACCATTAGCTGTATAAGTATCACCATTACTTGGACTAGATGGAAAATTAAATGCCATTATCTACTTTTTTTATTATTTATTCGCTTGGTTTATCGGCAATTAATTTTGCTTTCCAAGAAGCTTTGATTGCATCTGTCCATGCAGCTGTGCAAATTGATTTGACTTCATCTGCGATTGCAGTTGTACCATCAGGTTCTTTATCAAGTGGATTATCAACTAGATTATCAGACGCATCAAGTGTGCCTGGATCTAATACAAATCTCTCAAAAGATCTTGTGAGTTCTGCACCATCTTTCTTGATGACTGTAGCTTTTCTGACTTGTACAGCCTTGTACTGTCCGACGACTTCTATTTTATCGTATTCAATTGATTCTGTAAGTGCCATTAGGATTGTCCTCCGAACTAAACTGGTTTAGGCATTTCTATTTATGAATTAGTTTCATAAGTAATAACTCCTGATATTGATGCACTAGAGTAGAATAAATCAACAGTAAGATAATTACCACTTCCACCACTACTTGCGTTTCTTAACCACAGCATAGTTTGTCCAGCAAGATAAGCAGTGACATGATCTGAATAACCATTAGCGAAAAGAATTTTGTAAAATTCTGCAGTTCCTATGGGATTAAACGCTGTATTATTTGTAAATGGTAATCCTTGTATACCTAATGAACTACTACCACTATAACTACCACCACCAGCTATTCTGTACCATATTGTAACCTGTCTTCCTATCTTAACATATCTACCTGATACTGTACTGAAAGAAGCATTACCTGTTGAAACTGTTGGAGTCCATGAGCCTTCTTCATAGTCGTCAAGAATTTCTGCCTGACTTGATCCTGTACCATCAGCAGTTGCAGCAAAACTTATACCATGACCAGAAGTACCTATAACTAAATCGCCATCTGTTACTTCTACATCTTTGTTAGCTTGTATTTGTAATGCTTGGTTTCCGTTAACAGTGATATCAAATCTATTATTCGCACCTGCCCATTGAATCTGACATTTGTTGAGAGTGCCATCACCCTGTCTTCCAATTAATTTAATTACTGATGCTGTATCAGTTCCAGAAGGAGACCCAAGTTCTAAACATGTATTTACAGTATTACCAGATACAGCATCTGGATAAGGAATAGTATCATTAATTCCTACATATCCGAAATCTCCATTATAACCAATTGTAAAACAATCAGTACCAGCTATTTTAAATCTATGTTGTGAACCGTAACCATTACTCTCACTATTAATTGCATCGTAAATAGCTGCAGCGTGATTTTGACTTGCACCTGTAGCACGACCTGTGCCTATCTTCAAACCTCTGTTTGAAGTTCCACCACCTACAAGGTGAAGTAATTCTGCATCCGTGGATGTAGAAGAACCAGTCGCTAATTTTAAAAGACTACTTGTGTAAGTCATGGTTGACTCAGCAACTAAGTTAGTTCCACTACCTCCAGTGATTACTCTGTCGTCTGCGTTGTTAGATATTGTTGCTGATCCTGAAGGTCCTGTAGAACCTGTAGCACCCTGTGCACCTGCATTTCCTTGAGCACCAGCAGCTCCTTGAGCACCAGCGGCTCCTTGAGCACCAGCAGCACCCTGAGCTCCTGCGGCTCCTTGTGCACCAGCAGCACCTTGAGCACCTGCAGCAGCAGTAGCACCCTGAGCACCAGTAGGACCAGTAGCACCTTGTGCACCTGTAGATCCTGTAGGTCCTGTCGCACCTTGAGCACCTATACTAGGTGATGATCTTACCCATTTTGTTCCATTCCACTTATAAGTAAACCCATTTGCAGCATAGGTATCATTTAAACTAGGACTATTTGGGAAATCGAATGCAGCCATTATCTACTTTTTAGTTATTTATGAGTCTGTATAGTAAGTTATATCTGCACGAACATATATTTGACTACCTCTAAAATTACCACTTTCCCAATATGTCCATGTAGTATTCCACCTAGTCCTAAATCCAATAAGTGCAGATGCATTTGATTCAGTCATAAAATAAACTTGGGAAGAAGCGTCTCCATTTACATTATAAGTTTGTGGTGATGTACTTCTAGTTCTTTGACTATTACAAACAAATGGTAAATTTGTAACGTATATGTAATTATTATCTTGTAAGCCTGTAGCATTTTTATTATCAAACGAAAATTCTAAATGCACTACATTACCAACTTTTGTATAACTACCAGAACCGAGTTGTTCACCTTGAGAAGATCCTATTGTTCTTAATTTTGGCGTAAAAGTTCCTTCTTCATAATCGTTAAAAAGTTCATTTCCCATTGAACCACCACTATTTGCAGTGTCAGAAAAGTCAATACCATAACCAGAAGTAAATTTTAAATTACCTCCAAAATGAGCAGAGCGAGTAGTACCAGTATCTCGACCAACCACAAATGGAGTTCCTGCCATTGATGGAAGAGCAGTAATTCCATTAACTTGCCCACCACCTCCGAAAGCAGCTTGTATTGTGCTACTATTATAATATTTGCTTAATGTACCATCACTTGAGATGCGAAGTCTTTCTGGTTGAGAAGAACCAGTATGGAATGTTAATGCACTACTACCAGCTATTTGTTTGATATAACTAGAATAAGCACTCGTATCATTAAACCACAATTCACCAGCCGTAGCAGATGCACCATTACCTCCCACATAAATTTTGCCATCAGATTCAATTCTAAATCTTTCAGTATTTGAACCTCCAGATGGTTTGGTATAGAACACCATTGGGTCGCCAGCTTTTTCTGAATAAAATGACGCTTGACCATTTGCTGCTATTTTAATTGTTTCGCCAGATACAGTATCTTGTAACTTAATTTCTGCTCCTTGGTTTCCAGCAAATACTGCTTTACCTAAATTATTAGATGTATCAGTATTATAAACTTCTAGACCCCATGTACCAGATACACCAGAGTCACCACCAATTTTTAAAGTTGTTCCATCGTAAGTTAAGTTTGCTTCACCATTTAAATTAGTTCCACTACCACCAGTAATTACTCTGTCGTCTGCGTTGTTTGATATTGATGCATTAGATCCTGCTGCACCTTGAGAACCTGTTGAACCAGTAGCACCTTGAGCACCAGTTGGTCCTGTTGCACCTTGTGCACCTGTTGATCCTCCCGAACCTGTAGCACCTTGTGCACCCGTTGATCCAACTGCACCTTGAGCACCTGTAGGTCCTGTCGAACCTTGAGCTCCCATACTAGCAGAATATCTTACCCATACAGATCCATTCCACTGAAAAGTTACACCGTTAGCGGTATAAGTATCTCCGTTTGAAGGACTAGATGGAAAATCGAATGCAGCCATTATTTACTTTTTGATTATTTATGAGTCTGTCATATACTCTAATTTAAATCCAAATATGGTTCCACTGGTTTTTATAGTTGGGAAGTGACTATAATTAGCACCACTGTTGTCTGCAAGGTTTACAGGAGTTATATACGCAAAGGAATTACCAGCATCTGAACCTACACCAAAAATAATATTACCAGTGGTTCCACCATCTAGACCAGCAAGTTGTGCTCCAAGCAGTGCTGAAGATCTATAAGCTGTAGCGTTTTTGTATGGAAAAGGAAGTCCAGTAATTCTAGCATAACTTTGTGTTGGAGTAGCATTAACGCTAGTCCAGTTAATAGTTGCATAGACACCAACAAAACACCCAATTTTGACATAGTACCCATAATTAGAAGTTCCTGCAACAGTTGTTCCACCAGACCATGTAATGCCAGGAGTCCATGAGCCTTCTTCATAATCATCTAACGCATTTGCTGCTGCAGTGTCAGATCCAAAAAGTAAACCACCACCATCTCTCCAACCACCAACAGTAGATCCACCTACCCTAAATCTTATAAATGGACCTGATCCAACATTGGTTTCATCAGTAGATAAAGTCATATATCCACCGTGGTTCTGAGTCAGATAACCATAAACACTATTAGTAGTATTTTCTATTTGAAATCTAGAACCATACTGACCTTTAACTTTAGATTGTCCGATAACTGTTAAATCACTTCCATTAAAAGTTAGGTTTGACTCACCATTTAAAGTATTTGCTGTTCCAGTTGCAGTTACAACATAATTATTTGTATTATTGTTGATTGTTGCTAATGCACCCTGTGCTCCAGCGGCTCCTTGAGCACCCGTTGATCCTGTTGCTCCTTGTGCTCCTGTAGATCCTGTTGCACCTTGAGCACCCGTTGATCCTGTTGCTCCTTGAGCACCTGTTGCTCCTGTAGCACCTTGTGCTCCTGTAGATCCTGTCGAACCTTGAGCACCTATCGGACCTGTAGAAACTTCAACCCACTGATTACTACTACCATCAGAATAATATGCAGAGAGAATACCAGAATCTGTATCAAACCATAAGTCTCCAGCATCAGGACTACCTGGTGCACCTGTAGACATTGATAAACTTGCATCATCACCAGTATTTCCTTGATGACCCTGTGCTCCAGCAGCACCTTGTGCACCAGCAGAACCTGAACTACCAGCAGCACCTTGAGCACCATTTGTACCACTTGATCCAGAGGCACCTTGAGCACCTGCGTTGCCTGAAGAACCTTGAGCACCAGCGGCTCCTTGAGCACCAGCAGTGCCTTGAGCACCAGTTGATCCTGTATTTCCAGAAGCACCTTGAGCACCAGTTGATCCTGTTGCACCTTGTGCTCCCATCGGACCTACGTTAATTGCTACCCACTGGCTACTACTACCATCATTAAAGTAAGTATGTAAATCTCCATCATCACTATCCCACCATAAATCTCCAGCACTTGGACTACCTGGTGCACCCGTCGATATTGTTAATCCTGCAGCAGATCCTTGTGCACCTGCAGCACCCTGAGCTCCTGCGGCTCCTTGTGCACCAGTGCTTCCTGAAGAACCTGAAGAACCTGCAGCACCTTGAGCACCAGTTGCTCCTGCATCACCAGTTCTTGCAAAAGTTATGGATACATCTGAACTATTTGTAAATGTAGTAACACTCCCAGATACATATGCAACTGTTACTTTAAAATATCCTGTTGCTTCTACTAATGATGCTATCGTATATAAAACAAAGTTTTCTGGATTTGTTTTGGTTGAAACTTTAACGTGACCCTTAATTGTAGATGTAGAGTCATCAATTGTTCTTAAGTAAGGTTGTATATCTGTATTACTACTACCACCATCAGTATCGTCTATGTATAGTACAGTCGCTGATGTTAGGTTTGAGTTATTAAATTTTAAACTTCCAGCACCAGGATCACTGTCTGTTGTATTTGTAAGAAAAGTATACTCAAATGATGCTCCACCAAAGTTACCATTTACACCTTGTGCACCCTGAGCACCTGCAGATCCATTAGATCCTGCAGCACCTTGGGCACCAGCAGCTCCTTGAGCACCTGCAGCAGCAGTTGCACCCTGAGCTCCAGCAGCACCTTGTGCACCAGCGGCTCCTTGAGCACCTGTTGGTCCTGTATTACCAGTTGCACCCTGAACACCTTGTGCACCTGGATCAGGTATTCTCTGCCATGCTGTTCCATTCCACTGCCATCTACGACCTCCTGCAACGAAGAAGTCATTTAGTGACGGACTATTTGGAAAATTGAGAGGCATTATCTACTTTCTGATTATTTATGTTGAGAGACCAACTACCCAATCAGGTAGTGCATCTATTGTGGTAACACCCACTTGAGTTTTTGGATACTTATCTTTGATTGCTTTTATATCAATCTTCCATGCATCTATACCATCATGGTATATTTTATCTAATTGATCCTCTAAAGGTGGATATTCTGATGCTCTTGCCTCTGCATAGTCAGTTGTTACACCAACAGTCGCACCCTCTACACAAGTAGTTCCGATACCTACAACATCCGTTACAAATTGTTGATAATCCGTATTTAATTCATTCCTTGGAATTAAAATATTCCCTTTTTGGATTATTTGGTCATTAATAATTTTATACATTTAAAGCTCCGCATCTACTATATAACCACCAGTAGCATAAGCAGCACCATTAAAGGTACCACTACCAGTTTGTTTTCTACCCCAAACAAAACCAGAAGGTGTTATTCTTTGAGCAGTAGCATTACCACCTGTTCTATATGTAGTTCCTAATAAAGAAAGAGATGGAGTGGTTCTCATCGTAACAGGGAAATCAACTTGAATTCCTACTAAAGAATCAAGAGCACCAGTAACAACACCATAACCACTTCCTTCTCTTGTCATTGTATCTTTTATATAGTAGCGTTGGCATGCAGCCAGTTGATCACTATAGTCTCTGAATTCAAACGGGGTGGCAACAGTGCCCTCCTCCAACTGAACACCCGTGATTTGGAAAGTAGCGTTTGTTGTTGTTATGTGATTCATGTTCATACCATATCCAGTATGAGCAACGTGGGTATTAATCCAAGTTGTTATTGCAGCTCCACCTGTATAATTAGAACCACCAGAAATCATAAAGGTCATATTCATACCTGTTACATTTTCATGCTGACCAATTATTGAAGTATCAGGAGGAATTGTAGCTTTAAAATACTCCCAAGTATCAGCAGAACTTATAGTAAATTGTCTATTAGTAATTCTACCATCTCTCTGGCAATTCCAGGCAAAAGTACCAGTAAGACTTGATTTTGCCCAGAAACTCATGGTAAAACTCTTTGGATTATTATATAACGCACCAGATCCATAACCTAGTCGAGCAACTTGATATCCCTCAAATTTATATCCAATTGACATTATATTTCCAGAACCGACACTTCCAACAGCAGTATGTGTTTGAATTTTAATTGAATGACGGAAACCATTTGGGTGAGTGTTTGAACCCGCAGAAGATGTGTCTTGAGAGATGTTCACCATAGGACCGTTTAATCCCACATGGAATCTATCAGGTCCATACCTATAAGTTCCTGCATTACCAATATTAGTTGCATCATCTCTTTGGGCCACTCTCATGTCACCGTTGATTATGATGTTCCGATGAGAGAGTTGAACATCAGTTGGATTGAAATTTTTTGCAGTAACGATACCAACTGCTGTTATATTACCATCAGAATGTATGCGAAGTCTTTCACTACCACTCTTACTAATAGTTAATGCACTTGCACCATCAGAACTATTACCACTACCTGTTGACTCAATAATATAATCTTGTCCATGACTCGCTAAGACTAAAGCAGAACCTGCATTGTCTGCACTTGATTGGTTTGAAAGAACAAAATCAGATCTATTTGACTGTGTTCTAGTAAATACCCCAATTATTGTACCACCCTGTGGACTTACAGTATAAGGACTTGTTTGTCCTAATAATATAAGGCCAGTTCCGTCGATGCGAAGTCTTTCAGCTGGTGAGTTTGTGCCAGTAGTTCTTACTCTAAAACTATTAGCATCTATTTGATAAGTATTAAAAGATCCTGTTGTATTTTTTGAAAGAAGAGATACACCATCTGCGTTAGTAACAGCCATTTGATATCTTACAGAACTATCAGGAGAATATGTAATGATACTTGATGCATTTAAAGTATTTTTACTATCAATAACTAATTGACTTCCATTAAACGTTAAGTTTGCTTCACCATTTAAATTTGTTCCAGACCCACCAGTTATAACTCTGTTATCTGCATTGTTTGAAATCGTTGCTGAACCAGTAGCACCTTGAGCACCAGCAGCTCCTTGAGCACCAGCAGCACCTTGAGCACCAGCAGCACCTTGAGCACCAGCAGCACCTTGAGCACCAGCAGCACCTTGAGCACCAGCAGCACCTTGAGCACCAGTGCTTCCTGTAGATCCTCCTGAACCAGTAGCACCTTGAGCACCAGCAGCACCTTGAGCACCTGTTGGTCCTGTAGGTCCTGTTGAACCAGTTCCACCTTGAGCACCTTGAGCAGCAGTAGCACCCTGAGCACCAGTCGGTCCTGTGCCACCCTGTGCTCCTTTTGGTCCTTGGACTACATCAACCCACTGAGAACTATTACCATCATTATAATATATTGCTAACTCTCCAGTATCACTCTCCCACCACAAATCTCCATTATTTACACCACTACTTGGTGCTGATGTGCTTATATGTGCTTGAGCACCCTGTAAACCTTGAGCACCCTGAGCACCAGTTGACCCTGTAGGTCCTGTAGGTCCTGTTCCACCCTGTGCACCAACACTTGCTGAATATCTTATCCACTTTGTACCATCATATTGATACGTCACACTATTCAGTGTATACGTATCACCGTTGCTTGGACTGGATGGAAAATTAAAGGCAGCCATTATCTACTTTTTTTATTATTTATGAGTAAGGACTAGATCCTAATATACTAGTATCCCACTGTGCCTTGAGATCAGTCTCAGTCACAGCAGAGGAAATTCCCACAGCTGCAGGGGCATCTCTGAGTGCCTGTTTTTTTGCAACTATCGCTGTGGTATCTGCACCTGTTTCTAATGCCTTTTGAAATTCTATATCTTGCTCTGCGAGTTTATCTTTTCTTACGTTTCTTATATTAGTTTTATGTATTTCTTTGGCTACCGCCATATCTGTTTTAATAATACTCATTCGCCTACACCATCGGTAAGGTCTGACTCGTCAACAGTCCAAGCGTTGCGAAAAGATCTGTCAGTTGGAACATCAGATACTGATACAATTTTATATTTTTTACCAGTGGGAACATCTTTTTTTGCAATCTCATCTATTGTTCTTGATTCATTTATGCAAGGAATAACAATGCATGCTAAACCATCATCATTTTTGTATATAATTCTTTTAGTTTGATCAGCCATTAAAAACCTCCACACACTATTGCATAACACCTATTAAAATCATAATAACTTCCACCATTACCCCATTCTTGTCTAAAACTACCAGTGCTAATACTACCAATATTAGATCCATCACTCAAACTACCAGTACCACCTCCACCACCTGCAGCCACAGCGTAGTTATCGTTGGACATAGTGGTGCTAAAACTCAATATAAAATTACCAGTTCCTTGATCACTGATTGAGCTAAAACCATAATCATCATTTAGTGTTGCTGTGGTGCTATTATATTTAATCCAAGCAGTAACAGCGTTATCTCCATGATAAGCCATCAAGATACCTCCTTTAACATAAACTGATATTTTTTACCATTTCGATTATTTATCAAGAAAAGATCACTTTCACCCTCTTGAATTGTGTAATCACCCCAAGTTCCATCTACATCATTAACTTTACCTTTGTTAGATAGTTGTAAGTCAGTAGTAAATACGTTACTCCAACGTAAAGAATTACTACCTAAGTTATAAGTATCATTTGAACCAGGCAATATGTGACCACTTGAGTCGATGCGAAATCTTTCTGTTAGAGTAACAGCACTATCAGTGGTTGTTGTTGCATTAGTACTTGTATTTAAGAATGCAAGCACTCCCTGATGATTCATTGTGAGTGCACAAGGTCTTGCTGCAAATGTATCTTGTGATGAGAGATATACATTATCAGCAGTGTCTGAAGGTTTAACACTTGTTGAGAGAACAAGTTTAGCACTTGAATAAGAAATTCCAAAATTTATTTGACTTTCATCTGATTTGTATGCATCAGAAAGCATCGTTAATCCATTTGAATTTCCAGCAGCAATTCTTATTGCTGGATGTTTTCGATCTTGTGAATAGACTTGTAACGGTGAATCACCAACTTTAGTACTAGTATTGTTAGAAGTACTTCCGATCAATACACGGCCACTTGAGTCGATGCGAAGCCTTTCTGTTGCTTGATTAGTGCCTGCGTTAGTCTTGAAAAGCATATGACCAGGTTGGTCATCACTACCTGCACCTGCACCTTTGATTACTTCAATTGCTGCTGCTTGATGGAAATCTGCTCCATCGTATCCAACCCAACCCAATACTCCAATATGTGTTCCATCTGTTTGAGTATTATCACTTCTTACAAGATGAATTGATGAGTTTGAATTAGTACAATTAACTGCTAATGAACCATGATGTCTTGTTTGTCCTGTATCAATCGCACCCTTGATTTCCATCTGTACTTTTCTTGCAGTTACATAATGAGGATATAAAGGTTCAGATGTTACACCAGCAGTTAAAATTTCTCCATTTGTTCCGAGGCGAAGTCTTTCACTTCCACCAACTCCAGAAGAACCTGTTCTAAATGATAATCCAAACTGTCCATTAAGAACAGTTACTCCAGTGCTTCTCTGAACTCCAAGTCCAGCTCTTAAACCACTTCCATCAGAGCAGAAAATAAATGGTTGAATGGGATTACCAGAAGTTGTTGTTTCTTCATTAAAAATATACAATCCAGCAGTAGTAGTAGAATTATATTGAATGGAAGTCATTCCATTCACACTTAATCTTTCGGAACTTGATGCGTGTTGTGCAGTACGATTTATTAAAATTCTACCAGCAGTATCAATCATTAATCTAGTTTCATCATCTGTCACATCATAAAATTCTAATGCTCCGTTAACAGTCTGACCGTCAACAATTCTCCAAGTTTGTGTTGTTGATCCTGTCTTCTCTATTTCAAATCCAACAGTAGAGTTTGCTTCTGTAGATACTTTTACAAGGTTGGTTCCTGATTCTTTGAAAAGTTCTAAATTTTGATCTGGACTAACAGTTCCGATACCAATTTTACCATCTGATTTGATGCGAAGGTTTTCTGTTGCATTTGTAGCAAAGATAATATCTTTATTTGAAGAATTTCCAATCAATAATGCCGATGGATGTGTGGAAGCATATGATGTGGTATACATAAATGCCAAATTAGCAGCTGCAATTCCAAATACATTTCCAGATGCTGTAGATCCGTACTGACCTATTTGTAAAGTTGCATCACCATTTCTAACACCGATGAATGCAATATTTGCAGAAGAGGTATTTTGCACCACCATTCCATCATTTCCACTTGTTACATTAATTTTTAATTTATTCTCTGGTATTGCACTTCCGATACCAACTTTGCCATCTGCCTTGATGCGAACTTTTTCTGTAAATGATGAATTTCTTGTGCTGAATACTAAGTCTGCTTTGTAATTGCCTGTCTCAACTGCACTAATTCTTGCTGTGCCTACTTTACTACCATCACTATCTGCACCAGCAACAAAATACATACCAGCAAAAGAACCTTGTGTTCCTCTTTGATTATTATCTAATTCTAATTCATGAGGGTATGGTGTATATGCATAAGCACCATAGTTATCACCTGTTGGCAATACTGTATTATTTGTATTATTTTGTTTAATTCGACCCTCAATCAATGCACCTGATGAATTGAGTAAAACTGTCTGGACACCACCAGTTTTGGCTATGATTGCATCATTGTAAGGAAATCCAATATCTGTATTAGTATCTCCTAAATGAAATATTGATCTTGCAATTCCAACATCACCACCATCAGTGACAGTGAATACCTCACTAGAACCATCATATAAGTTTAGAATATCTCCCGTTCCACTCTGAGTAATTGCTGCACCAACTGTTGAATTATTTGCTGCTACCTCTAACTTATCAACCTCTGTTAATACAGTGTCAAGTGTTGTCGTTGTTCCATTGACTGTTAGATCTCCTGTGACCGTAGCATTTCCAGTAATTGCTGCATCATTGACTGTTATATTGTCGGTGCTCTTTAAAACTACTGCACCAGTTCGACCATAGAAAGAAGTTACACCTCCACTACCACCTCCAGAAGTTGAACCAGCAAAACCAATATGTCTTACCTGTATCTCTACACCACTTGCTGGTGCAGTGGTAAATGTTAGTACATTTTCAACTACTGTGTATGCTCTAACTGTTCCATCAGGATCATTTGGATATTGAACTACACCGTCTAATGTAACTAATATATTTCTATTATCTGGTGGACTCTTTGATAAATTAAATGATACTGTACTTCCATTTCCTGTAAAGTTATCAATATCATTGTCAGATATATCAAAGGTGACATTATTATTTGTTAATACGTGAGCCCAATATGCATCAGTCGATACTGGAGCCTGTGAGAAAACAATTGTGCCATCTAAATCAAATCCAAATCCTGTGCTTGGTGTTGCACTATCGTGTGGTTGTTGTATAACACCATTAATTGATATGACTAACTGTGCTGATCTTGTTATCTTTGCTTTCTGACCGTTTGTATGAGTTGCTTTAAATTTTGTATTGACACCATCAAATGCAACATTTAGTGTATGAGAAGATCCACCTCCAACTCCAGTTATATTGACTGCAACACCATTGCTTGCATTACTTGCACTTGTTGCTAACTTTATCGTATTATGATCATTCTTAATAATGTAATATACACCATCTGAAAGACCTGGAATTACAGTTCCACCACCTTTGTTATATGTTACTCTCTGTCCTTGTACAAATCTATGAGTTAATGAAGTTATTGTATCGTTTGCAGCAGAAACTACAGTCGCATCCGAACCATCAAATGTTAAAGTATATGATGATATATTGTCAAGTATTTTAAAATTATTTTCGTCTCCTTTGGATGGACGTTGACCAAGGTATGGCATAATGTCTCGACTTTTTAGTTATTTATCCTATATGATAACCACCAAAGTAGTATCCGTTTGATCCGTGAAAACCACATCCATTATGTACTACATACATTTTGTCATTTACTTCCATTTCACATGTCAAATGCATCGATATGGAAGGGCCATAGTCGTTACCTGTCCAATCATTATCCCCATACTGTCTAGTCATTGTTGTAGTATTATTACTAGCAGCGTTATATCGAACAAAATTAGTTTCAAAATAACTACTTGGTGCGTTACTTTGAATAAATCCATGAAAATGAAAATGATATATACCAGCCACAGGTGCTGTAAATTTTCCAGTGCTAGTAGAAAGATGAGTTCCGTTATTGTAGTAACCAGTACCAGATGTATTATATGTTAAAGTTCCTGTAACAGGAGAAGTAGCACCAGTATGAGTTGCGAAGAATGCAGGTGTTTCTGGTTTTGTTACATATCCTTTTGAACTTATCCTCATCCTTACTGGTAGAGGTGTCGTTGGAGAACTATAAAGAGGTTGTGTGTGGAAAGTTAAATCACCACCATATGTACTTCCAAGGTTTACATCAGTGAGATTATAACCAATCGCAGCCATTTTTACTGCAGAGTCATATCCAGAAATTAACTCAATCGAC
>Ga0209348_1000877_pt1 | contig 15122 bp, 1 predicted proteins | sample ETNvirenome_2_30_FD_184065 | JGI IMG/M metagenome (GOLD analysis project Ga0209348, IMG submission 184065) | Marine viral communities from the Pacific Ocean - ETNP_2_30 (SPAdes) (version 2) | ecosystem: Environmental > Aquatic > Marine > Oceanic | place: Pacific Ocean | collected 2013-06-22 | reverse complement strand
GGTTTGCACCTGAACTATAACTAATAATATCACCAACTTTAATTAGTGATCTAAAATCTGAAACAGAAGGTCCTGTTACTGTTGAAATACCAGCATATTCACCAGTAATCTGAAACTCTGCACCTGTTTGAAATACCTGTTTACTATGACTTAATTCTAAATCAGCAGCAAAACTAGTAGCACCGACACCAGTAAGTTCAATTCCTCTATCACTATGAATCGCTTTTATATCAGTAAATTCAAAATCACTAACAGTTCCAATATTACTTCCAACTTCAATTCCATTTACAAGAATTGGTTCATTTATTTGAAACTCTCCACTTACATCAGTTAAAGTTAAAACAGATCCAGTTCCTGTTTGTTCATTGACAAATCCAGCAGAACCACTAAATTTACCCTCTATATGATCTCCAACAACAGCAGAACTTGTTGATGCTAATGAAACTTTTGTAAAAGTCTCAATATCAAATAATCTTAATTGATAGTTTGTTCCTGTATATTGATTAAAATCATAAACTCTTGCTTTTCCAATTTTATTTCCAGTTAGGTCTCTTTGTTGTGCTGCTGTAAGTCTTTTGTCTAATAAATGTACAAATGTACTAAAACCAATCTGCGGAGTTCCAAAAATATTATTTACCACAACGATATTTCCAATTTTAATTGGAAGTGTAACGTCATCTATTGATTTTGTTGTTCTTGGTTTTGGTAAATCAATTGATGTTGTTGATGTTTTTTCAATTTCGTATCCACGAACATATGCTTTTCCTTCAGATATTTGAAGTGTGAATAAATTATCAGATGGAGTATTTCCATTTTGAGTAATTTGGTTGGAGAAATATAATCCTCTATTTGCAATTCGATTGTTTAATGTTTCTCTAATATCGACTGAAAATGGTTCGATATAATAATCACCAGATTCATCATAAGTTCTTCTAGCTAATTCATCTTTAAATACATTGTATTCCGTTTTTTTAACTTGCTCTTTTGTAATACCGTCTTCAATACGAATTAATTCTACAAAATCAGAATCATTATTATCTGTTAATAATTTTTTAGATAATACTGCTGATATTTTGAATCTATCTGCACCAGGAGCAGTTTCATTTGAATATCCTTTTGCATTATCAAATAAATCTGAATTTAATGATGAAGCAGATACTAATTCCTCTTTAATTGATAATCCAATTTTATAACTTGGTTGACTTGCGTATTGATCTAAAATTACAGTTGAAGATGGAACTTGTACAAAGTAACCCCTAATAAAGAAAATTCCCTCGCTTATAGATGCTGATGAACCTGTTTTAACTGAATCTGATATAATTGTTCTTGCAAAAGTGCTATTTGCAGTTATTCGAGTGTTTGAATATTCAATATCAGATAAAGTAATTAGATTTTCTCCATCTAAAAATGTTTTAGTTACTCCATCATCACCAGATGCTGTATATTTTAAATATAAAGTATCAAATTGATCTATAGATTCAATATCAGTAATTCTATTAACTACAGTCGCTTTAACTCCAGATATTTCACCTTGTATTTCTATTTTATTATCTGCCAAATATTTTGTATACTCTTTTACTGGTACATTGAGGTAAAAAGGATCTATTCTAACAGCAAAATAACTTAAATCAACAATGGTTCCTCCAGGAATAACCATTGAACCTTCTTTGAAAAAATGTTGCCCAAATTTTTCAATTTGTTCATGAAGAATCGACTGTAAAGTACTTAATTCTCTAGATTGTATTGGATATCCTGGTTTAAATAAAACCTTTCTATAATTTTTACTTGCGTCAAAATCATCATAGTAAGGTGCTATATTTAAGTTTGTGACTTGGGACATTTTTTAAAACTCTATTACGATTTTAATTTCTTCTTTTTGAGTAGAAGATCTTGTAACTTTATTACGGTTATCAATATAGATAACTTCTCCAGAATATTTTTTAATTTCTGGTTGTGCTATTCCATTAACAAAAGAAACACCAACATTCACATCACCAACATTAGAAAGATTAAAAGAAGTATCTACTTCTAATGGAGTAGCAACGCTATCTCCGCTATTATTTGATCCTCCCTGAATTTTAGTTCCACTTACAGAAGCAAAATCTAACAATCTATTACCAGAACTAGATAATGTTGATAAACCAACTGGTTGGTAATATCTTAAAATATTAGTAAGTTTATCATAAGAAGCAACTAATCCAACCGCTTTTTCAGAATCTGATATGTCTTGATATATGTATGCGTTTATTGGATATTTAGTTAGAGTGTTGTCACCTAGTAATTTTATTGCTCCAAGAGTTGTTGCAGTTGTAGTATCTATTAGAACCGAAGATGATCCAGTTGCGTCTTGTTTGATTGGATTTTTGATAATACCAACTCTGGAAAAATTATTTGATGTAATGTAATCTGGTAAATCATCCTTTGTATCATCAAATTTAGAGTGTATAAGAACTCTATAAGCTCCCAACTCTCTGTATATATCTGCTCCATGACCACCCTGTGGTGGTATTATAACTTCAAATTTTGCCTCATTAGGTGAATTTGGAGGTAAATTAACTTTACCTGTTTTAACAGATGCACTATTTAATTCAAGATGAGCACACGTATAACCACTTCCACCATTTGATACATCAACTGAAGTGACAAATCCTCCAGCTATCGTAACTGATGCAGTTCCACCCTCACCATCGCCATATATTGGAACATTTGGAATGACTGTGTTACTTGTACCATCAATACCACTAGCATCATTTTCATATGAATAATTTTGACCAGCGTTTTTTACTAATATTGTTTCTATTTTTCCATCAACAGCAGCGTTTTTGACATCAATAGTGTTACTATCACCCCATGATTGTGGAACTGGAATAAAATCATCAGTTGCAAATTTAATTACATCTGCTGGTTTTATTGTAAATAAGTACTTCCATAAGTAACCATCACTTCCATCTCCAGCTGGACGAGGGGATAAATCTACGTGTGTTGGTTGAGTAGTAGATTTCTCTACCGTCACAACTCCTGCAGTATCTGGTTTAGATCCGTTATTAATACAAATATAAACTTTAAATTCATCAGTTATAACATAAAATTTAGAATCATATAAATTTGTAGCACCATTTACGCTTGATACATTATCAATATCAATATTATTTCTATACATATCATAACTTTCTCCAGCAGTCCAAACTCTATTTGGTATAACTCTCCTTACATCAGAAGATGTTATTCTTTTTGCAAATAACATGCTATCATGATATGAATTTTCTTGCTCGAAAGAATCTTTTGGAGCAATGGGTTCATTTCCAGTTGTTACAGTTTTATAATTTTTAAGTGGTTTACCTCCACCATCTGTTGAAGATGCTTGTGGTTCTGGATGTGCTAAAAAAGCATAGTAGTATGATGTAGTACCGATACCAGAAAAACTCTGAATAAAAGTTTCAGCATTCGCTATTCTAAATTGATCTGTTATTATTGCTGGCATTTTCTTTTAGTAATCAGTTTCATTTTTGATTATTTATACTCGAAATTAATAAACCGATTTTAGTTGACGTGTTCTACGAATATGAGCAGAAGTCTCAATACCTAAAACACCATTTTGATTATAAAATTCAAATGCATTTCCACTTCTAATTCCTGGTAATGTAATAGTTCCCCAACTATAATCACCAATAACACCAACTGTTGTTCCGATTCCAGCATTTGTATTGATTCCAGACAATGCTGTGTTTATATTACAAGTAATTCTTCTAATAGTTGAACCAGCACCCACATCTACGTAATGACCGACCTGATATACGTTATCGGCAAAAGAATTTCCAACAGAAACAATTTTACTAGTATGAGTTCCAATCGATACTATACCATCACCAAAGGTCGTTCCCTTAATTACAATATATTGACCAGTAACAATTCCAGATCTAGTAGAAGGTGCACCTGCTAATTGTTGAGTTGTGTGTAAATCAAAAGTTAATGCTGGCGAATCGGTGGATACTCCAGAATTTGAACCATTTTGAGCTGTGTTTATTCCAATAATTGTACCTTTATCACCATTGTAAGCAATGTTTGAAAATGATTCTTCTATTGATTTTGGTAATTCAATACTAACTAAAGGAGTAAATGTATAACCTACACCAGAATTTGTAACGGTAATTCCTGTAACAGTTCCATCAGAATCTATAGTAGCAGTTGCTGTTGCTCTGTTACTTGTTTTATTAAATTGTTGCTTACCAGTAGAACCAGCTCCAGTTGGATATGAGAACAATTCAGTTGGTGGTTCAATAGAAACTTTTGGAGCAGTTGTATATCCAAAACCAGCATTTGTCACAGTAATTTGAGTAACTTCTTTATTTGTTGCGTTTATGGTAGCTGTTGCTTCAGCAACTTTTGATTCATCTTGACTAATTATTTTAATTGAGGTATTAGTTCCAGGTAAATCATCAATACCACCAAATGATATCACATCCTGAACACTAAAAGCAGTATCATTAGCACCAACTGGTGCAATAATATTGGTTGCTGGATATAATTGTCCAGTATTTAAATTTCTATCTTTTGGTATTCTCTCCCCATCAATAATTTTATCAGCAGTTTGTTTCTTCCATCTTACTGGTCTTTCATAATCTGCATCATCTGATATTCCAGGTCCTGTATAAGTTTGAGTATCAACAACAGTTGCAGAAGTTATTTCGTATATAACTCTTGGATCTTGAACTGGATATTGGAAGAAGTCCAGTTGACCTTCATCAATACCTGGAGTTGATGGATCATCAACACGTTTTCCTTCAACAAACTTGTCTAATGTTAATATATCACCTGGTTTAATTGTTTCATCAACCTCAATTACTTCTACGTCTGTTTCAGAACCTTTATAGAAATATAATTTAAAACTACTTCCTGCTTTTGGTGCTTCTTTAAATTTAAATCTAGTTCCTCCTTCAAATTCATAATTAATTCCTGGTTTCTGTAAAATATCATTTACAAAAACCAAAAGATTATTTTGTAGAATAATACCAGAACCTTCTTTAGCAACAATACTGAAATACTCTTTTTCTTCTTTTGTTCTAGTAAGTAAAAATGTTCTCTTAAATCCATTGAAGAATTGACTAAAATCATCTATTTCAATTAACTCACCAAAAGTAAATCCAGAGAATTTATCTTGATATCTACTCTTAACTGTAATATTAAACGCACTCGTTCCTATTCCAACTTGAACTGGTAAACCATGAAGAGACAAATTATCTCCTATTTCATATCCAGTTCCACGATCAGCAATCTTAAAATCAATTACACTTCCACCAGTTCCAACAACAACGTCCATTTTTGCACCAGAACCATTTCCTCCAATTAAAGGCATATTTTTATATGGAGTAGGTTCATCTATTGTAATGAATGGATTATCCTTTGTTGCAGTATAACCAGTTCCTGGATTAACAACGTTAATAGCTGTAATTGTACCTGCTGCACTTACCACAGAAGTAAACGCAGCACCAACTCCAGCACCTGCACCTACGTTAACTATAATTGTATTTGTTGTTTTACTTTGAATAGTAAGATCAGCATCGTACGCTGGATCAGTTGTTCTTGGATATGATTTTTCTTTTTTGTATCCATCTCTTGAGCATGTAAAGAATAAAGAATTAGTTACAATTTTAATGGTATCACTTGTTGTCAAACCGTGATTTGGAATCACTAACAATAAATCTCCAGTAAATGAATCATATTCTGCAAATGTAGGTGTTTTGTAGTTACTACTACCTAGATCTATTGAATTAGGTAATGCTTCAATAAATTTATGAGTATAATTTGCATAGGATACACCAATTGAAACTCTTGGTGAACTTATGTATCCTTGACCATGAGTTGATATTGATACTGATGCGATTGTTCCACCAGCACCAATATTAGCATAAGCAAGAGCTCGAGTTGGAACTTGGTATCCAGATCCAACACCGACTAAAAATTCATTAATTCTTCCACCCCTCGGAATATCAGTTGTATCACTAGGAATATCTGGATTTGCAAGGAATTGTATTGTTGTACCACCGCCAATAGGAGCTTGAAGTCTATAGTCAGATTTTCTTATTGATCCAACATCACCAAGGAATGGTTTTTGGAATATGTTATTAACTAATACTGCTCCACCATAAGTATCGATTCCAACAGGAAGAAGTGAACCATTTTCTCTTATAGTAAATGATTTAGTTGTTCCATCAAAATCATCAGATATATCATCAATAATTCTATTCATATTTGCAACTCGACCTTCAGCAATGTCGTTTTTTCTAAAGAAAACTCTTCCACTAAAAGTAGATTTAGTAGTTAAAGATCCAATTCCAGCTGGTCCATATGGTGCATCAGAAAAATAAATATTTCCCTTTGATATTCTATAATCACCATATAATTCAGTGACACCATTACCTACTGTATGTGCTGCAGCAACAGTTCCCATATATCCACGAGTAACATTAACAGAATTAGTAAATCCAATTCCAACTAAACCAGTATATAATAATTCATCATTAATTTTTAAAAGAGAATTTCCTGATACTTTAGATATATCATTTAAGAAAATTTGAGTAGATCCAATACCAACACTGGTTGACAACCCAAGAACCGTTAATTTTTTACCAAGAGGACTTTGTATTACATTATCGACTGTAATTAAAGATCTTATACTTGCTTCTCTTGAATTTACAGATAAAGTGTGTTGAGTTCCAATTCCAGAAATACTATAAAATGTAACAGCTGATCCAACAGCAGTTTCTGAAGATTTAATTGTTAATGAAAAAGTATCATTATTTTTAACATTAACAAAAACTTTTGATGGCAATATACTTGTTTCAGCAATTCCAGGTGCTGTTGTTGTAACAATTCCAATACTTCCAGTATCTGGAGTATATTCCAATTCTTCACCATTAATAAAACCATGATCTATAATAGTAATATCACTTTGACCAACAGTTAAATCTGTGGGATTAAATACTTGATGTAATAAATTTTTACCGTTTGATTTGATAGCAAAAGTTGTTAATCCAACTAATTGCCCAGTTACTGTGCTAAATCCAGTAAACTGGTTGCTTATATCATCTATCATTAGAACTTTATTTGTTCTAGCTTCAATGTAATCAGTTAATTTTTTGTTTTTGAAATTAACTTCTCTAGCTATTTCAGTTCCTAAAGTTTCCTCTTCGGATACAAAATCATAATCAAATTGTTCATGAACAGATGCAAAACTATCAATTTCAACTTTAAAGATAATATCTGTTTTTGGTTTTGTGGAAATTCCAACATAAGTATCTGATACAATTTCATAATCTGAAAAATTCTTATATCCAGCTATATGTCCTAAACTATTAACTGGTTCTTTCCATGTATCTAAATCTACTTCACTCCTTAACGCATATGAAAATTTTTGGTAGTAATCATTATCATGTAATCTTTCATAATTAAAATTAGGTTTATTTTTATCACTTTTCCAAAAACCTAAAGATTCTGCAAAAACATCTACATCTATATTAAAATCATATACATTAAAATCACTAATTTGTGCTTTCTGACTATTAACAGAACCTATTATTTGATCTCCTTTGCTAATATCTCCCACCACATTAGTAACTTTTAAAGTTTTAGATTCTGGGTTCCAACCATTTTCGGATACAACTGCAGTTGCATTTCCATTACCGATAGTTATTACTTCACCATCTACATATGTAACATTTATAAAATCTGGGTCAAAACTTGCCAAATTACTTGCTTTTATAACTCTTCCGAATAGATACCTATCATCAAAATTTCCAGCTTCAGTAGCAGTTGTCAATCCAGATATGGAATATGTAACACTTGGGTTTGCAGATGCACTTCCATCACTCACAGCTATAACTTTAAAAAACTGATAATCATAATCACTTGAATTATAACCAGCTAAAGTTGTTGTTCCTGCTCCTATACCTTCTTTAATAAGTTTTATCTGTACATTTTCTACAAAAATTTCATCTCCAACCGAAAATGGATTTCCACCTGTAAATCCACCTAATGGTGCTTTCAAATCTAATGTTAAATTTTTATTGGCAGAAGTTGCAGATATTATACCAACTCCATTTGAGTTGAAAGTTGGTACAATTTTTAAATTTTCTTCTAAACCACTGTCATTTGATACAATATCAACTGAAGATACCGAATTTCCATCAATAACTGTTTTTGTGGTTATATTATCATTACCTACACCGATTACTTTTGGTGGTGTTGTATAATTTATTCCACCAGTAGAAATTCCTATAGATTTTAGTGTTAATGTATTTTTTAGATCTAAAATAGCATAGGTATCTGCTTTTGGTTTTAAAGACTTATTAATTGGAAATTCCCATCCTTGGAAAGTAACTTCGGTATCTTCTATTTTTGCAATATTATCTGACAATATTGAAATTACACCATTAACTCCAGTTGTAGTTCCAATTGATGTAACCGATGGTATAATATTTGTATTTTTTCCAAAATTTATAATATCAATTTTACTAATTGATCCTTCTTCATTTCTAGAATTTGTAGAATAAGTAGCAGTACTAAATCCAGAGGTTTCATAAGAACTATAAGATGTTGTTTCTGCACTTCCTACTGTAGAATTAAATGTTATGGTTGTGCTTCCAACTCCAGAAACTGTTTGAAGTTTATTAAATTTGGATTGAACAATATTAATTAATGAATTATCTTTAATATCGGTGTTTATAAAATTATCTAATATTAAATTGCTTTCTACTTTATAATAGAGTTTTTCTAATTGTGTATTTTCAGTCTTAATATTGATTAAAGAATCAGATTCTCCAATTACTCCTACTTTTTCTATAAAATTAGAACCAATCTTATTTTTAAAATTATTAGAATCATAAAAATTAATATCTATCGTTTGTTCATTATCAATTTCAAAATCAGATACATCAATTTCAAGTTTATTTCCTTTAGTTATTTCAATTTTAGGATTAACTTTTGATAAAGTATGATTGATAGTATCAATTCCTGAAGTTGTAATGCCTATTGATTCGTAATTCGAATTAGTTGCTTTTTTATATGTTTCTGCTAATTTTATAGTATCATCTGTTATTTTAATAGCATAATAAATTTTGTTAATTTCTAATCCTCCAGCTGGAGTTAAACCTATTCCTACATCATAGATAATACCATCTCCAGTTTTAAGTCCATGATTATCAATTTTAATTGTTGACAATGTTGACCCTATACCAAGATCGGTAGTGGTTCCAGCACCTATTGTCAAAACTCGAAAATGTTTATTGAAATCAAATTTAACTTTTTCAGTTCTATTTGGAGAAATATTCAAACGTATTGTATCGTTTGTGGAAATACTATGACTCGTTCCAAGTGTGACTAATCCATTTGTTCTTTTTGCATTACCAGTTAGTATATTATTATTAGTTTCAATTTTAACATTTTTTCCAAACAAATTATTAGTCTCAACGCTCTTATAGTAAACGTAAGATGTTAAAAACCCTACTTTCTGTGTAGAAAGACCAATATAATTATTATTAATTTTGACGCAGTATAATGGGTTAAATGTTGATAAATTAAAATCAGGAGTTAAAGAGGCATTAGGTGATGCAATAATAGTTCCACCAATAGAAACCAAAGATACTTTATCTCCATTTTTAAAATTATGATCTGGAATATAAATTGCTCTTGGTGGAATTGATTTGGTAATATTACTACTTCCTGCAGTTCCAACTATCACACTAGTGTATGCTGCTCCTACTCCAATTGAATTAGTAACATCAATATAAGCTATTTTTTCTTCATCTATATTTGTGTCTTTTATTTTTTTACCAGAAACTTTAAAGGTAAAAGATTTTTCTAGTCTTGTGGCTGTGCTGTCAACAGAATGTGCACTTCCCGTTGAATTATCATACACCCTTGAAACTGCATATCGATTATTGACTTTATCCAATCCAAGTATTAATAATTTTTCATTATTAATTTGAATAACGTCATTTACCTTAAATGTATCACTACTTGCAGGAGCATCTAAACTAATAAATGTAGATAATCCTGTTCCACCACTTCCATCCGTATTAGCAATTGCAACAGACACGAATGATGATGTGCTGTTAATTCCTATTTTTTGAATACCTTGAATACCATAATAAAGAGATGATGTTATTCCTGAAATATCAACAAAGTCATTATTAGAAAAATTATGTAATGTGTCGCTAGAAGCAGTTATAATATTATCTTTAACACTAAAATTTAAATTATTAACAGTTAACTCAACTGATTCAACTTTTTTTATTTCTTTTCCAGATATCTCTCCAACAAAAGCATCTACAGAACCATCATTTAAATTAATTGAATCTCCAACTTTGTAATTTTGACCTGATTCAAAAGTTGTAATATCATTTATTTTTCCTGGTAAACAAGAAGTTACTTTAAATTGATGATTTGTCGTTAAAGGTTCAAGTAAAGGAGAATATTCTCTAAATTTTTCATCTAATCCTAATGGTAATACATTCCTTTTATAATTACCAGAATTTATAATTTCATTAGTTTGTTGGAAATTTATATCATAATTAACAGAATCAGTTTTGTTTTTATGCATCAATGTGGTGTATGGAAACTGAAATTCAGAATTATTAGAAACTTTTGTTATAAAGTAAGCATATATTCCATTTGGGTAATCAGGAGTTACTCCAAATCTACCATTAAATCTATCTAAATGAGTATTATCAATAGGTCGATATTGATAATCTTCAGTAAAATAACCATCTTCTATTTCTGAAGATTGAGGTCTTAATGATGGATCTGTAATTACATTTAATCTATAACCTGATTTTATTTTACTAATTTCATTAGCACCACTGATAGGATTTGTATAACCATATGGACCATATATTGGATTTCCATCATAAGCCCAACCAAGTATGGGTGAATGAGTTAAAGCATCACCGCTTTGTTCATTGTTATCTGTTGTTATGTTATCGTTTAAAGTTTTTCTATAATCTATTCCTGCGTAAAATGTAACTATTTTATTTTGTAATTTTACTCTAGAAGTAACTTGAGTAGTATCTTTGAAAGTAGTATCACCCAATATAGTTTTATATCTCTTTACTGCATTTAAATTCCATTTATGTACATTTGCTTTTAATCGACAGTCAACTCCTGTAGGGACTACATTTACAACTGTTTCTTTAGTATTATCTGGATAGTCTTTTCCACCATCAATTACAGTAACGGATGTTATATTTCCATTTGAAACATTTGCTCTTAATTTAGCATATTTTCCAGATGTAGTTCCAAGACCTACAATATTTAATGTTGGTGGGGATGTATAACCAGAACCACTAATGCCAATTCCAACACTTAATATTTTTCCATTACTAATGTTTAAATTTAACTCTGCACCTTTTCCACTATCTAATTGCAATTCTGGTGAAATATTATAATTGAAAATATTTTGTGTTCCAAACCCACCACCACCGTTTTGAACAAAAACATTATCTAAAGATCCAAGAACCACTGGATACGCAATGGCATTATAGTAAGATGGGATTGTTAAACTACTATCTCCAGTGTTTACATTTCCCCTTATGTTAACAACAATATCTTGATATTTAAAAGTATGTGTCCCTACACCAACACTACCCAAGTCTACATAAATTTTTTCATCATATTTTTTAGAATTAGTATTTTCAATTAATTCAACTTTAAAATTACTTACGTTAACTGTAATACTATTAGCATAAAATATAAATTCATCTTCATTTTCAGTAAGAGCAATAAATTCGCCAGTAAGGACTCCAGTTGGAGCAGTACCTGTACCATCATCTTCCCAATGACTAAAAATAGTTTTTGTTGATTCTATTTTTTGAGATAAAACTCTATGATTAAAAGCTCCTGGTGGATCTAATGCTGCATTATTATCGACTGTTATTGATATTTTGTATTTTGAACCAACAATTAAGTTTCTTAATTGTACTCCAACAAAACCATTATCAGTACTGGCATCATCTACCATTTGCCATGAAGTAGCACCATCTGTATAAGTATGAGAAGTTAATCTTAAAGTTCTTGAAAGTGAGCATCCTATCGCATGATTAATTTCTTCATTACCAATATCAGCAAGTTTAAATTTATTATTGGAAATTTTATTGACTCTATATTGAGTTATCGTATTTAATCCAACAATTCTATCTCCGAAACTATTACATTTATATTCTATAAAGTCTCCTTCACTAAATCCATGATTTTTTGCAAAAATATAATTATCATAAATGTTAATCCCAGTAAATCTTGTTAAATTATTTTTTGGATCAAGTGGTGGATAAATATTCTCCACATTTGTAGTTACAATTTCTCCATCAGTGCTTTCTTTAACATCGTAAGTAGAATCTACGAGTACTTTTCTGTTTTGATATTTTCCCCCTTCATCTGAAATACTTATTCTATCAATTATTTTTCTAATTTTTCTAGAAGTCAAAGTATGTAATCCACTACCGTATTGATATTCTATAGTATTGCCATCACCATCTGTATAATTATCTGGAATTAAGTCAATAGTATTAATTCCAGCAATTGCATCACTTTTTCGAATAGTTAGAGAGAAAGAAAAATCACTATTTTTTCGAATAAAGTAAGTAGCCCCAGAAGTTAACATAGTTGTGGTAAAACCAACTTGTGTAGACCCAATCCCAATTGGTGTTCCTGTTGTTGTATAAACTACTTCTTCACCATTTTCAAATTTATGGGGTCTATCTGCATGGACAATAGCATCATCCTCTCTAATAACATAAAAAGTTTGATTAACAACGTCATTAAAAGAAAATGAGTGTATAGATCCTCTCATATATGCTTTTCCAACAACTGGACTTCCAGAAGATTTTATATTTCCACCTGTTACAGTAACTGAAGGTGTATCTTCATAATTAAATCCAGGATCAGTTACAACAATTTCCGAGATATTTCCAGAAAAATGACCATGAAGTTTTGCACCACTTCCATTCGCATCAATAGTTGATATACTTGGTGGACTTACCACATCATAGTTTTTTCCTGGATTTGTTATTACAACATCATCAATTTGACCGTAACAGATATATTCTTTTAAAACGGGAGAATGCATTTCAACTCCATTTAATTGAACACCTACTGCACCATTTAGTATATTTTCAGATTCTCTGACTTCAGGTGTTTTTAATATTCTTTTAAAACTATTTTGGTTTTTTAATGTATTTTGATATAATTCAAACGGAGTAAATTTAGAAGTGACTATTCCACTAGAAACACTATTAAAAGTGGTTTCAATTGTAGTAGTAGTTGCTATTCCTACCTCTCCACCTTCGACTAAAAATTCAATTTTTTGAATACCATAGTGATCAAATCCAGGTCCACTATTTCCAAATTGTATTAATCTAAAAAATGTATTTTCATTTCTTGCTTCAGAAGGAAGATCAATTTCAAAAGTTTTTAAAGATCCGTCATTATAATTCAAATCCTCTTGATTTAAACTTAATTCTGGAATAATTGAACCAATACCAACAAAAGGATCACCACTTGGTGGAACTGTCAATTCAGCACTACCGATAACATACTGTAGTTGTAAATCTTCATTACCTGAATTTGATTGTCCATCTGGTTTTTCACCACCGTTATTATTATTACCTACTTTTGCATATAATCTTACCTTATCAAATGCCAGAGAATTTGTTTTCTTCAAAACTGCACTTCTTGATCCATCAGCTGCATCAGCACCAGCAAAACTCAAATATGTCGTAGGATTACCATCACTGTCATTGATTATAAATCCACCAGTACTCCCAGACCCAGTTCCTGAATTTCTTATGTACGCTCCAGTTGTACTAACACCATCATCATCTGGATATAGAATTACATTATTAGAATCATTTGCTTGAAGAGTTAAATTTGAAGCGGTTGTTATGTCAATGCTTGTTGTTATTCCTGTAGAAACACCAGATGATGATTGTGGAAGATTAAATGTTATAAAATTACTATTGTTTAAAGCATCTAAAGTAACTGCTAATTTCATTCTATCAGATCCTTGATCTGACACAAAATATCTTCTTTCGATAATTTCATTTCCTTGGTTATCAGTTAATCCAATTCCAGAGGAAATAGATTCTGAATGTGGAACATTTAATTGTTCAGTTGTTGTTATTCCAGATGGACTAATTACTGTAGTTTTTATGTTTTTGGTTACTATAGTTTCAGTTATTGGACTTTGATTAAAAAATACTTCTTCACCATTTAAAAAACCATGATCTGTTTTGGTAATAAAAATTTGATTTGCATCATATGAATCTGATTTTATTGATCTTTTTGTTGTATCTAAATTATAAGATGGGAATCCTGTAAAACTTACGTAAGTATTTCCATCATCATCAACGTAAGTATTCTGTATGTTAGTTAATAGATTATCTGGTAATTCACCCTCACTAGAACCATTTTTAGTTAAACTAGGATCCACATAAGATAATTTCTTTTTAATTCTATGAATTCTTCTATTGTCTATTAGACCACCAGTTTCTCCACTTATTGTAATATTACCGTTTTCTGAATCTATATCTAATATTTCAGCATCTTCTTTAATAATTGAAAAAGCACCGTATCCAGGATCATCTGCAACAGTTTTACCGAATCCAACAGTATTTCCTGATCCAACTCCTGCCCAGTCAAATCTAATAACATCTACTTTACAACCTTTATATAAAAAATTATTAGGATTTTTAGTTATAAAAGTATTTGTTTTCTTTGTATCATCATCAAATTCAACACCTTGAATATCAAAAGTAGATGAATGATTGTATAGCCAAGTATCAAATTTAGGTCCTGATTTTTTTTCTCCAAGGTAATTTACTCTAATTGTTTCTCCAACAGATGCATATTTTGAATTAGTAACATTTTTTGATGGTTTGGATAATGTTCCAGTGATTCTCATAGTACAAACTTTTTCTGGATCACCATCTTCATATCCAAAAATCATAGTATCATCAATAATATCACTGTTTTCTGCTAATCCTTCACCTACAATACCAGTGCACTCAAAAAATTGATTTTCCGATTTAGACTGATACTCTGCGACCAAAAATTCATTACCATGTTTGTATATA
>Ga0209348_1000876_pt1 | contig 15133 bp, 19 predicted proteins | sample ETNvirenome_2_30_FD_184065 | JGI IMG/M metagenome (GOLD analysis project Ga0209348, IMG submission 184065) | Marine viral communities from the Pacific Ocean - ETNP_2_30 (SPAdes) (version 2) | ecosystem: Environmental > Aquatic > Marine > Oceanic | place: Pacific Ocean | collected 2013-06-22 | reverse complement strand
GTATTTATTAAAGATAAACTTCCGGGTCATGTTGATCCTGAGTTTGTTTTTAAATATATCTCTACTCTGTTACCGTCTCATCTTATCGATGGTGTTGATATAATTTATATTGGAGACTTCCCAAGGTTTCATAGCGCAGATATCAACGCTTACTACGAAGACGGCGCAATCTATGTGTCAAATAAGCAAGATGATGATCGCGATATGATTGACGATATCATTCACGAGATTGCTCATGCTTGTGAGGAACTTCATATGGATGAGATATATATCAAATCATTCATACGTGAGTTTAAAGCAAAGAGAAAAAATTTAGCAATTCGACTCGAAGACATTTCTGATGTACCTGTAGATTTCTTATTCAAAATAGAATATGATAAAGATATTGACAATTATCTTCACAAAGACGTTGGCTATGATATCATAAATCAATTATGTGTTGGTATCTTTCCTTCTGCTTATGCTGCAACTTCTATTCGTGAATACTTTGCCCGTGGATTCGAAGAATATTTCATCGGAGACAAAGAAAATTTAAAAAATACTTGCCCAATTCTGTTTCGCGTGTTACATTCATTAATATCCACGGAGGATTAATGACTAAGAAACACATATCATATTCAGAACTGAAAACCTGGGCTGAGTGCCCCTGGAAACATAACCTAACATACATCCAGGGTATTAAAGGATTCACGGGTAACCTATATACCGCTTTCGGTACAGCGATTCACAGTGTATGTGAAAATATTGCCAAAGGGTTATTAACAGAAGCCGCTGACCGCGAAGACTTCTTTGATGAAAGTTTTGATCAAGAACTTGACAAACTTGATTTAGATGAGGAAGTTCAAGAGGTAGCATTAAGAGAGTTTCGTAGAAACGCAAGGTTAATTATGCCATTAGTGTTCCCAGAACTTGACAAACACTTTCCTGGCTACGAAGTATTCTCAACAGAGGAAATGCTTTACCAGCAGATTACTGAGTTAAAGTATGACTGGAATCTTAAAGGCTTCATTGATCTAGTAATCAAAACACCGGACGGTAAATATCACATCATTGATTGGAAGACATGTTCATGGGGATGGAAAGCAGAAAAGAAACAAGACAAACTTGTAACCTATCAGCTAACGCTATATAAAAAGTTTTTCTGTGAAAAGCATGACATAGATCCAAAGATGGTTGAGACTTATTTTGGTCTTTTGAAAAGAACAGCAAAAAAAGATAACGTTGAAATATTTCGAGTGACCTCTGGTCCTCGCAAAACAAAGAGTGCAACAAAATTGCTAACAGATGGCTGTAGATCGGTAAAGGCTGGCCTTAAAATAAAGAATAGAAAGAACTGTAGATTTTGTGAATTTTATCATACAGAGCACTGTCATTAAATAAAATAAAAAAAAATAATTTTTTTTCTTGACAAACTTCCTTGGTGGTGTTATATTATAAGCATCATCAAGGATTTTTTATGAAAAAACTAAAAGTATTAACGTTAAGTGACCATCCACTATCTCCTTCGGGGGTCGGTACCCAAACCCGCTATATTTGTGAGGCCTTACTTGACAGTGGCAAGTTTGAAATCATTTCTCTGGGGGGTGCAATGAAGCACCATAATTATGACCCGGTGAGCGTTGAACCATATGGGAATGATTGGCGCATTATTCCCGTCGATGGTTACGGGAAACAAGAGATGATACGTTCGATCGTGCGCAACGAACGTCCAGACTTTGTTTGGATTATGACCGACCCCCGTTTTTGGGATTGGCTGTGGGCAATTGAGAACGAGATTCGTCCTCTTTGCCCTATTGTTTATTATCATGTATGGGATAATTATCCATATCCTCACTTTAACAAAAAGTTTTATGAATCAAACGATAGAATCGCTTGTATCTCAAAGGTTTCTCATGATATTGTAAAGACTGTAGCACCTAGTGTCCCCTCTGAGTACATTCCTCATGCTGTTAATAGTAAATATTTTCAACCACTAGGAGCAGACGATAGATTAGAACTGAGAAAGGCCAACCTACATCCAGACGATGTTGATAAATTTATTATTTTCTGGAATAACAGAAACGCTCGTCGAAAACAGTCCGGGACTTTAATATGGTGGTTTAAAGAGTGGCTTGATAAAAACAATCTGCACGATAAGTGTCAACTGATTATGCATACCGATCCAAAAGATCCTCACGGGCAAGACCTTAATCACATTATGGATAGACTAGATATTGGAGAGCATAGACAAGTATTGCTATCAACTCAAAAAGTTGCTTTAGATAAGATGAGCACCTTTTATAACTTGGCAGATGTAACTATTAATATTTCTGATGCCGAAGGGTTTGGTCTTGCTACTTTAGAATCACTAGCATGTGGCACTCCAATTATTGTTAACAAAACAGGTGGACTACAAGAACAAGTACAGCGTGGTAAAAATAAATTTGGGATAGCGATTGAACCTACCTCAAAGGCTGTTATTGGTTCTCAAAGTGTTCCTTACATTTATGAAGATAGAATCTCACAAAAAGATTTTAATCGTGCGTTGCTTAAGATGTATAAAATGCCCACTGTCAAAAGACGTGAAATGGGAATGAATGGTTATAAGCACGTTATGAAGCACTATAACTTTGAAACTTTCCAGAAGACTTGGGTAGATTACATGTTAAAGATTCATGAAGAAGAAGGTTCTTGGGATACGAGAGTAGGATACTCTAACATTACATTTAAGGAGGTAGCGTGAAGAAAAAGATTTTTGTGAGAGGCCCTGTTTTATCGCAGAGCGGATACGGAGAGCAGGCCCGATTTGCTCTTCGTGCTTTACGTTCAAGACAAGATATATTTGATATTTATGTCGCACCAATACCGTGGGGAAAAACTGGCTGGGTATGGGAAGATAGTGAGTTTCGTCAATGGATGGACTCTAGAATTGTGGAGACACAAATTCTAATCCAGCAACAACAAATGAACCCAGACGTATCACTACAGATTACAATTCCTAATGAGTTTGAAAGATTATGTCATGTTAATATTGGCTACACTGCTGGTATTGAAACAACTAAAGTTTCACCTCAATGGTTACAGAAAGGTAATGAGATGGACAAAATTCTTGTTGTGTCAAACCATGCAAAACAAACTTATGTAGACACCACTGTTCAAGCAAAAAACTCACAGACTGGTGAGGTTTTCCCATATAAATTAGAAACAGGTGTTGAAGTTGTTTGGGAGTCAACCCCTAGAACACCACCCGAAGAAATACCTGGTTTTGAATTGACCACCACTAACAACATGTTGATGGTTTCACAGTTTTCTGTAAGGAAAAATTTTCAAAACGCTTTGCGATGGTGGGTTGAGAAATTTAAAAATGAAGACGTTGGATTGGTAGTCAAGACAAATATTGCTGGCAATTGCAGAATGGATCTTGAAATGACTGAATCAACCTTGCAAGGCATTTTAGGAGAATACCAAGATAGAAAGTGTAAAGTTTATCTATTGCATGGAGATCTCTCTAGTGGGCAAATGACTTGGTTGTATAATCATGAGAAAATTGATGCACTTGTAAATATTGCTCATGGTGAAGGCTTTGGTCTTCCAATGTTTGAAGCTGCTAGAGAAGGCCTACCAATTGTAACAATTGGATGGTCAGGTCAATTAGACTTCTTAACACATGAAGGTGAAAATTATTTTGAAGAAGTGGACTCGACATTACAGCCAATCCAACAACATGCTGTCTGGGATGGCGTAATTCAGGCTGACTCTATGTGGGCCTATGCTGATGAAGACTCTTACAAAGAGACACTTGGTAATGTCATAGAGAATTTAGACTCACTAAACGAGAGGGCGCAAAAGCTAAAGTCTATAATAGAAGAAAAGTTTGAAGATAAAAAACTACACAAACTTTTTGTTGACAACATTCTAGGTTTTGACTCAAGCATTATTGAACCTGAAGAAGAGGAAACATTCGTCATGGAGTTTGAATGAAAAAAATAGTTTTTGTGTCCGATTTTTTTGCGGACCAAGTTCAAGGAGGAGCAGAGATTTATGATGCCCTCCTTGTTCAACAACTAGAATCAAAAGATGTTAAGGTCTGTAAGTTCAATTCTCATGAATTTACAGACAAGCACTTTAAACTGTATGAGAAAACAGGATTTATGTTTCTCGTATCAAATTTTGTTAACCTATCGGAGTCTGTTAAGAAACTAATGCAGATTTACTCCGATAGGTATTGCATTTTAGAGCATGATCATAAGTATCTAAGAAACAGAAACCCTGCCGATTTTAAGAACTTTAAAGCACCTAGGGAAATGATCATTAACCAAGAGTTCTACAGATCCGCAAAGCAAGTGTTTTGTCAGTCGGTGAAGCATGCAGAAGTTTTATCATTAAATTTAGGTATTGATAACGTTACAAACCTTGGATGTTCCTTGTGGTCTAAAGAACAACTTGAAATCATAAGCAGTAAAATCTGTGAAAAGAACAGCAAAGCAGCGATTATTAATGACCCCAATGTTATCAAGGGGACTAAAGAAGCCGTTGCTGTTTGTGAAAGCAAAAACATTGATTACGATCTTCTCCCAAAAGCAAAATATGAAAATTATCTCTCTACTTTAGCAAAGTATGAGACTTTTGTGTTTTTTCCTAAGACACTTGAGAGTTTCTGTCGGGTGCTGTTAGAGGCTCGTATGATGGGCTGTAAGCTTGTTACGAACAACCTCAATGGTTGTACCTATGAACCATGGTTTAGGGGCCTTAAAGGGCAAGATTTGATCGATTATGTTGATTCTCAACGTGATGTTGTGGTAACCAAGATTTATGATAAGGTTTTCGAGACCACAAACGAAGAATCTAAAGATGGAGACATCACAGTAATCCTCAATTGCTATCGAAGACCTTACAATCTTAAGATGCAAGTCGATGCTATTCGTGCCCAATCTGTTAAGCCTACCCAGATCTGGTTGTGGATTAATTATCACGAAGACAATAAAGACTTTGACCCATCAACTTTGGGTGTAGACAAAGTGTTCTCCAATGATTTTAATTGGAAGTTCTATGGCCGATTTGCGGCTGCGTTATTGGCTGATACTGAATATATTGCCATTTATGATGATGATACAATCCCTGGAAAGCGCTGGCATGAAAACTGCCTAAAGACAATGAAAACTCATGAGGGGATGCTAGGAACTCATGGCCTAACACAGAGAAGTCATCATTCATACGATTTAAAACGTGTTGGGTGGCCAAGCTTTAATACTGAGGTAGAGAGAGTTGATTATGTTGGTCACTGTTGGTTTTTTAAGAGAGAGTGGCTACAATATTTATGGAAAGAGGTGCCTCCTACATGGGATAATGGAGAAGATATACAGTTCTCATATTGCTTACAGAGGTATGCAAACATACAAACGTATGTCCCCCCCCACCCAAAAGACAAAATAGAACTACACGGCTCTTTACTTGGGTCTGAGTTGGGGATTGATGATAAGGCAACCTCAAACAATATAGCGAAATCACACCAGCAGTTTTTTAGCGAAAGAGATGGTTGCGTGAAGCATGCTTTTGAAAATGGCTGGGACACTGTTAATAAGATAAAATGGAGAAATTAAAATGATTTGGAATGAAATAGTGTGTTTAGGAGACTCCCTTACATATGGTGCTAGAGATAGATATGGTAGGTCATATCCGGCTGAGTTGGGCAAAATTTTGTCCGAGGAGACAAAAGAATTCTATATTTGTCACAATTATGGAATAAACGGTGAAACTAGTTCTGATTTGCTGAGAAGAAGCTGGAATATCCTTAAATCACATGCGGGTGCGAAGATATGTCTATTGTTGATTGGTACAAACGACACTAAGATACCAATGCCTCTGGACATCTACAGAGACAACTTAAGACAAATCATTAGTTCGATTAGGGCTAATGGTAAAACTCCTATTGTAGGGACACTTCCTGCTCTGAAGTTTAGCCCTTATTATATGTTTAACAGAGAGTATGTTGATAAGTACAATAAGGTTATCAAAGAGATGTCGAAAGAAATGAACTTTATGGTATGTGAACTAGATGGTCTTGCACCACATCTAATTGATGGGGTACACTTTACTCACGAGGGCTATAAGGAGGTTGCTAAAAGATGGGCAAAAGCAATAATGTCATTAAGCTAGCATTTACCGGCAGCACAAAGTTGACACTTGAAGCAATGAGACAAATAATGAGGCTTGATGAGTTTGATATCATTGGCCTCTTTGGTCTTAGTGATGATAAATTATCCGGAAAGGTAAACTCTGTCAGAATGGATAATTTTTGCACCAATAATGGTATTGTTTTAAACAAAACTGAAGACTGGAGCAGTTTTTATTCTTTCTGTTCAGAAAATGATGTTGACATAATTATAACTCTCGGTGACTCACGAATTGTTCCAAAAAACATAGTGAACAATTTTGAAGTGATTGGTAATCATGGCGCAATTCTACCCGATGTTCAGGGTGGCGCATCTTTAGTATGGGGTAGAATGCTCAATAATGGTGTGTGGGGGGTTTCCATCATGAGAATAGGTGAGAAAGTTGACAGCGGTGAAATTCTAAAGAAAAAAACGTTTAACTACACTGATACAACAACAGAGGAAGAGTTTGTTAATATGTCAGACTCCATAGCCATTGAACTTTTGCTCGATGTCTTGCAAGGTAACCCAGAGCCTCAACAAAACAAAAAATGGGACATTAGAGTAGCAAAACACACTGATTCTCATAAAGTTAAAGAGATTTTAGAGTATTGTTTAGCCAATAATTTGTCTGTTTACTTACCACCCCGTACACCAGAGGATGGCCTTGTAAAAAACCACTGGCCAGAAGAATTTAAAACGTTTTTCAAGGTAGCAAATAGCAATCCTTATCCAAAATGGAGAAAAGAATGAAAAACTTTAAAACAGCATTTGATTCTGTATTAACTAAGATCAAAAATAAAGATAACTTTGCTTTTACAAGGTTTTCCGATGGAGAAATGTTTATTTTAAAAAATGAAATTTTAGTTTTGGCTGACAACCACTACGTAACTGGTAAAATCCGTGGCCCTAATCGTTATACAAAGGAAGAGCACAAAGAATTCTATCCTGAAAAACACCAGGTTTATCGTGAGAAGTTAATTGAATGCTATAGACACAATCAGGACAACTATTTTAAAGGTATATGTACTTCAACTGATGGTCATGTTGGTAAAGAAAATTTTGACTGGTTGGTGAACTTTCATGGCGGAGATCACAATAACTTAACGTTCTCAAATTTGCTAATTAACGCTAACTACCATAGGTTTGTGGAGGAACTAATACCTGAGTTGTGCAAGAGAGATGTTATTTATGTTGTTAACGAATTGGCAGATACCTCGAAACTACCATTTGACACAATCAAAGAATTTAAGATTGGCTCTAACTGTATGATTAACAACTATGACACATCAGAAAAAGTAAGAGAATATATTGCGGAAAACAAAGTTAAGGATGCGATTATTTTATGTTCAGCAGCCTCTCTATCAAACTTTATCATCTATGAATGTTTTAAAGATAACTCAAACAATACGTTTTTGGATATTGGCTCTTGCTTAAATCCTCTACTAGGTTTAGAAGGCTGGAGATACACTAGAGGCTACCTTACAGCGTATTGGATGAACTCTGGCAGTCCTTTTGCAAGGCAGGTGGATGTATGGAGTTAGTAAGCAATAATTATATTTACTGGGAGTTTATAAGAACCCTAAGAAACATGGATGGTGTTCGCCAAGGTTTTATAGAGCAGGAATATATATCACAAGAACAACATGAACTTTATATGAAAGAAAATTCTTGTTTTTTTTATATTTGCCTTCATAATGATATCCCTGTCGGATACGTCGGGGTCATAAAAGATGATATTCGCATAGCAACCCATCCTGATCACCAAGGTAAAGGTGTCGGCTCATTTATGTTAAATGAGGTTATGAAAATACACCCTACAGCATTTGGAAAAGTAAAAATAGAGAACACAGCCAGTTTAAGGTTGTTTGAGTCTTGTGGGTTTGTAAGAAGGTATTATATATTAGAAAAAATAGATTAATTTATTTGACAATTTAACTCAAATGTGTTATATTATAATAAAGGTAAAAAATGATAATTTATGATGAAATGAAAAGCCAATCTGATCTTATTGTTTGGTGGAACAAAATGCTAGCAGATGCAAGACATTCTTATCCATTGGCTGATTTTTCTCTATTGGACAAAAATTTTAAAATGAATGTGTGTGTCGATATTGGTTGTAATATTGGTGCATTTTCATATTTGGCCTCCCCTCATTTTAAAAAAGTAATCTCTTTTGAACCAGGATACCTTACATCTGTTGTTGCAAGAACAAAAATAAATCAGAAAGAAAAAATGAAAAATGTTTTTATACACAACTTAGCAGTTGGTAAAAATACTGGGGAAATATTAAAACTTCGTTGTGATTCAAACAATGGAAGTTTCAGCAGTGGAAATAGTTCGGTTGTCTATGAATCTTCAGTAGACGAGTATGAATTAACAACAACAGTCTCTTTAGAAAAAGTGTTTGAATTATGCGAATCTGATTTTATAGATTATTTAAAAATTGACTGTGAAGGCTCTGAGTATGATATTTTACTTAACAAGGATCTGAGCAATATTGGAATAATTGTAGGAGAAATACACGGACATCCAGTTAAATATTTTGAAGAGGCTAAAAAAGAATTACTAGATCACGTTTCTGGCAATTTTAATATTGTTTCAACTAAACATAATTTTTTTGCTGTAAATAAACAGTTTAATATTGATCCATTAAGCTTTTTTCACGGAATTATTCATGAGGCATAATCCATATAAAATTGTAAAGATGTTTGAGGAAACCGTAGCTGACTACTGTGGTTCTAAATTTGCAGTATCTACAGATAACTGCACAGATGCGTTACTACTATGTTGCGAGTATTTAAACGTGCAAGATGTAACTATCCCTGCACGAACTTATCTCTCTGTTCCACAATCAATTATGCATGCTGGTGGGACACCAAAGTTTAGAGACTATAGGTGGCAAGGTATTTATCAACTTGAACCTTACCCAATCTGGGATGCAGCAAAGAGATTCACGAGCAACATGTATGTTCCTGGGTCTTTTATGTGTTTGTCCTTTCATATAAAGAAACACCTTAAGATTGGGAAGGGCGGAATGATTCTGACTGACGATGAAGAGGCCGCCAGGTGGTTTCGTAAAGGTCGTTACGAAGGTCGTGGAGAAGTCATGTACCACGAAGATAGCATTGAGATAAACGGCTGGAACGCATATATGACACCTGAGCAAGCAGCTAGAGGCTTAATGCTAATGCAAAACTACCCTGATCACGTAGAAGATCTACCAGAGCAGCCATTCTATAGAGACTTGCGAGAGTTCCCTTTGTTTGAAAACATAGAGGTGGTTAAATGAGAGTGGCCGTTTGTTTACATGGATATTATGGCACAGTTAGCACCGGTGATTTTTCTACCTCCACGATAGGATTTCAGCACATAAAAGAAACCATATTATCAAAAGTTGATAATGTAGATTTCTACGTGCATTGTTGGCAACCAGAATGTAAAAAAGAAATTGTAAAAGTTTACAACCCTGTATGTTGTGAGTTTGAAGAACAAATTGATTTTGATAAAATATGCGCAGAAAATAAAATTTATCAAAATTATTTTGACGAGCATTTTCCAAGAAAAAAAACTATGTATAAAAATGCAAATGCTTCAAGAATTTTAAGCTTTTATTACTCTAGGTGTAAATCATTAAAGATGTCATTAGATAAAGACTACGATTGGATTTTAACCACCAGATTTGATATCTCCGCTAGAGGAGGTAAAGAAGTTAATCAAATAAGATTCTTGATAGATGAAGATAAAGAGTATCTCTATACTACCGACTGGCAACAAAAAAATGTTGGGTATGGGGATATGTGGTTCTATGGATCACCTGGTATTATGAAGAAATACTCGGATATTTATACAAGTGCTTTAAATGATTTTAAACCATTATCTAGATATGAAAAAATAGTCACAACGGGATGGCCAGACTCTAACTATTTTAATGTGCATGACTTTAATGATCAAAGACAGTTTACAAATGAAATAGATAAGCAACAAAAGAGCACCAACTTAATGAAGTTTCCAAAGTGGAGAGTGACAGACAGTCACTTGTATCATAAGTGGTTTTGTATGCAAAATGGATTATATGAAAAAACAAGGTGGGTTTAATGGAAGCGTATGTATTTTACTCTCACTTCGACTATTCAGATGTTTGGCCTTTTATGTTTGGTCAAAGCGAAAAGTATCTCAAAAACAAAAAGAAGTACTTGATAACTAACGAGACGCAAGGTCAAGTGATAAATGATTGGACAGTAATAAATTATGATGATAAAAAGCCATACCAAGAACGAGTCAGTGAAAGTTTAAGTAAAATCAAAGAAGATATAGTTGTTTTTCATCATGAAGATATGTTTCTTATGGAAGAGCCAAGGTGGAAAACAATTAATAAATTGGTAAATTTAGTTAATGACGATAAGGTTGATCTAATAAGACTTATTAAAGGCTCTTATGATAATAGTGTTCATGATAAGTTTGATGAAAATATATTTTATAGTCCAAAAAATTTATTGTTTTCAATACAGCCAACCATAGTCAAAAAAGAAAAGCTAATAAAAATTTTTAAACACACAAAAGGTCAAAATATATGGCAATTTGAAGCTAACAGCAACTCATTGTTGGAGTTTTTAAAGTATCGTAGTTGTTATTATTATGAAGGCACTGAGAACAAAAGAGGGTTATACCATTGGGATAGTATAATTTATCCATACATAGCCACTGCTGTTGTTAAAGGCAAATGGGATTATCAATCATACCCTGAAATTTTAAATAAACTCATGGTAGAGTATGAAATAGACCCAAATAAACGAGGAAAAAATGCATAAAAAATTATTTATTTTTGATTTAGATGGTGTGTTGGTGGAGGCATGTGATTGGCATAAAGATGCTTTGAATGAAGCACTTATGGAGATTTGTGATATATCTATTTCTCAAGAAGAGCACATAGCCACTTTTAATGGTATTCCTACTAGTCAAAAATTAAAAATATTAACTGAGAAAGGTCTTGTGCCCATAGAAAACCACCAGCGTATAAACGACTTAAAACAAGAAAAAACCATAGAAATAATAGAAAAGTTAGCGTACATCAGGCCTGAAAAGATTGAAATGATAAATGCTATAAAAGAAAAAGGTCACATAGTAGCATGCTATACTAATAGTATCAGAAAAACAGCTAATTTAATGTTGGATAAGACAGGTATAAAAGATATATTTGATTTCATTTTAACAAATCAGGATGTTGAACATCCAAAACCAAACCCAGAAGGGTACCTATTTTTGATGAAAAAATTTAATTTTTGTCAAAATGATACTTTTATAATTGAAGATTCGCCAAAAGGAATAGAAGCTGCTACAAAAAGTGGTGCAAATGTTATTAAAGTAAAAAATGCTGATGAAGTAAATATCGAAACTATAAGGAACTTTATATGAAAATTTTAATACCAATGGCCGGAGAAGGAAGTAGATTTGTAAAAAAAGGATACACTTTTCCAAAGCCACTAATAGATGTGAAAGGTAAACCAATGATACAGAAGGTTGTTGAGAACTTAGATTTTGTTTCTGAATACATTTTCTTAGTAAGAAAAGAGCACATCAAGAAATACAGTGGTCTTGTTGACACCCTTTATAGGATAACAAACGGAAGCTGTAGGATAGTGCAAGTTGATAGTTTGACTGAGGGCGCTGCATGCACGGCATTACTGGCTAAAAAATATATAGACAATGAAGAAGATCTACTAATAGCAAACTCAGATCAGTTTATAGAATATCAAAGACAAAATTTTGTCTCTTTAAAAGACATGACAGGAGTAGATGCTATTGTCTGGACGTTTAATGCAGTGCATCCAAAGTGGTCTTTTGTAAAAACAAACTCTAGGGGTTATATTACTGAAGTGGCTGAAAAGAAACCAATTTCTGATATTGCTACTTGTGGTATTTACTGGTATCGCAAAGGCTCGGATTTTGTAAAGTATGCAGAGCAAATGATCGAGAAAGACATCAGAGTCAATAATGAGTTTTATATAGCACCAGTCTATAATGAATTGCTAAAAGAAGATAAGACATTAATTCCATTTTATGTTCATAAAATGTGGGGGCTAGGAACACCAGAGGATTTGACATACTTTAAGGAGAATTACAATGGATAGTACAAACAGATACACAATGATGCAAAAAGGTCAATATTATAATGGAACCAGTAATCACCTGGACCATAATGATAACCCAGATTATTGGGATATTTTGTTAGGAGACCTCAAAGACTCAAACAAATGGACAAACAAAGTCGCTTTGGATTTTGCATGCGGAAAAGGAAGAAATGTTTTTAATATGTCGTCTTTATGTAAGTGGGAAAGGATTGATGGAATAGACCTTTCTCTTAACAATATTGCATATTGTAAAAGCAACTACAAAAATATTAACTCAAACTGGTACTGTAACGATGGAGTTAGTGTGTCTAACCTAAACAGTAATGAATATGACTTCGTTATGTCAACTATAGCATTACAACACATACCAGTATATGACATTAGAAGATCAATTTTACTTGATATTTTACGTACTTTAAAGCCTGACGGTTTATTTTCTTTTCAGATGGGATATGGAAAAGGACTAGATGATCCATTTGGAAGAGAAAAAAGTTCATATTATGAAAATTCTTGGGATGCAGCCGGTACTAATTCTATCCATGATGTAAGAGTTCAGTCAGAAGAAGAAATAATCACTGATTTGAAAGATATTGGATATATCAATATTTCAACAGTAATAAAAGATTCATTCTCAGATAAAGGTCACCCTCAATGGATATATGTCAAGTGTTATAAGGATAGTGTATGATATTAATTTCTCACAGAGGGAATTACAAAGCACCAAATGAACAAACAGAAAACACACCAGATCAAGTATTTTCAATGCTAAAAATGGGCTTGGATGTTGAAATAGATGTCTGGTTTTACGAAGATCAGTTATTTCTTGGTCACGATGGCCCTGATTACAAAACAAACTTGCAATTTTTACAAAATAACAAATTGTGGTGTCATGCAAAAAATTTACAAGCACTAAGAGTTATGATAGAGAACGACATACATTGTTTCTGGCATCAAGAGGATGATTATACACTAACTAGCAAAGGCTATATCTGGACCTATCCAAATCGTCCAATTTGTAGTAGATCAATTATAGTTTGTAAAACGCTAGAAGATACTCTAAATTATTCTAAAACGAATGTTCATGGTATTTGTAGTGATTATGTAGGAGTTTTAAAATGAAATTAGTTGTAATAACTGGATGTTTGGGTTTAATTGGCTCACACGTCACGAAAAGATGCCTTACAAAAGGTTGGAAAGTTTACGGTATAGATAAGTGTACATACGCAGCCAATATAGAACTTTTACCTGACTTTTTTAAATTTGAAAATTTTACTTTTTGTCAAGAAGATATAGCGGACTTAAAGTATCTTCCTCATTGTGATTATGTTATAAACATAGCAGCAGAGTCTCACGTTGGAAACAGTATTGTTGATAGTCATGATTTTATTCATTCAAATGTAGTCGGTGTTAAGAATCTTCTTGATTTGATACGAAAAAAACCAAAGAATGTCGAAGAACAACCTATCTTCTTCCACTTCAGCACAGACGAGGTATATGGAGATATTACCGAAGGAGAACATATCGAGAGTGACATACTGAAACCTTCGAATCCATATTCAGCTTCAAAGGCAGCAGCAGATATGTTTATTCTTGCTTGGGCTAGAACATATGGGATCAAATACTTGATTCTTAGGCCCACAAATAATTATGGAGTTGGACAATACCCAGAGAAGTTAATACCAATTAGTGTTAAACATCTTCAAAGAGGTAAGAAAATTAGATTACACGACGAAGGTGAACCTATTAGAAACTGGCTTCACGCAGACGACACAGCCAATGCTGTTATGGCAATCATAGAATCTGGAAAAACTAATGAAATATATAACGTAGCTGGTGGCTTTGAGCAAAAAAATATTGAGACAACAAGAAAAGTCATAGAGTGTTTCCATGGATCAGATAGAAACTATATGGACCACTTAGATTTAGGCTTTAAAAGACCCGGCCAGGACGTTAGATATGCACTAAACGATGATAAATTAAGATTACTGGGGTGGAAACCCGAAAGACAATTTGACGAAGAACTTCCTGAGATTGTCAAATATTACAAAAACAACTTTAAATGGTAAACCAAGGAGAAAAAAATGAACCATACATTATCAAATCAAGCCGTTGGAGCAATTATGATGGCGCTTCAAAAATCCCTCATGGAGCAATCAGATATTGTGCCCACCTTAAAAGGGTTTCAAGTACAAATTGACGACTCAGGAGAGTTGGTTATAATGAACCCACCACCTGTTAAAGTACCAGATGCAAAACCAACCATTCTTACCGGTGACGAATAATGCCAAAGTACCGTTATAACTGCACCTCTTGTGAAAGAGGTTATTATATTTACCTGGGTATGACTGAAGAACATATTAAATGTGTTCATTGTGGGGAAGAAACCATCTATAAGGTGCCCGAAATGCCCTTTATTCGTCGAGAAAACAACTCAAAGGGTGATAGGGTAGGTGATAAAGTTAAGGACGCTATAGAGGAAAATAGGGCGCTTTTGGAGGAAGCCAAAAAGAAGGCCCGTAATAACAATTGGGAACCAAACACATGACACTAGAATTATGGCTTATAATTGTACTATTAATCTCGCTCATTCTCAACGGATTTTTAATCTGGTTTTCACGAGAGCAATCAACAAGAATTACCTATGTTTCTCAAAATATTGGGGATTTAGTTGAATTAGTTGCTAATTACCGTGATCATCTTAAGGCTATCTATCAACTTGACACGTATTATGGGGACGAAAACATTGAACATCTTTTCGCCCACACACGTTCTCTTATTTCAATTTTGGAACAAGAGTATTCGGACGTATCATCGTTAACAGATGCTTTAGAGATTGAATTTCCCGAGGAGTCTGATGAAGAAGAAGAAGAA
>Ga0209348_1000875_pt1 | contig 15165 bp, 17 predicted proteins | sample ETNvirenome_2_30_FD_184065 | JGI IMG/M metagenome (GOLD analysis project Ga0209348, IMG submission 184065) | Marine viral communities from the Pacific Ocean - ETNP_2_30 (SPAdes) (version 2) | ecosystem: Environmental > Aquatic > Marine > Oceanic | place: Pacific Ocean | collected 2013-06-22 | reverse complement strand
GGGCTGACTCAATGGCGGGGTCCACGCCAGAAGTAGCAACACCAGAAGCCTTGTTAGCCTGCTTTTGTCTTAGAAGGAACTTAGATAATGCTACAGTCTTTTGATTGGTAAGCTTTGCGTTAGGATCAGCTTTCAGTAAAAGGTCAGCCGCCTCTGCAATAATAGCCGCCGCATCTGTATTTTTAGGGGCTAAAGTTTTTAGAGCCTTAGTGATGTATGCCTGGGTTGACTTGATGAGAGCCTTAACCTTTTCCAAAGCACTGCCTGGCTGAGTAAAGGATTGAGTGTCGTTGCCGTAAAGAAGTTGTTGGATTACTGCTCGTGCATATTCACTTCCATAGCCATAGTTTTCATCTTTTTTACCATAGCTTCTGCGTACATTATAATTAGCGTTGAGTGCTTTGCGCTGTGCGTCTGTTAGGGACTTGGCTAAATCAATGTACCAAGCGGTTTGATTTAAGCCCTTCTTTCTTATTACTTGAGACATAGCACCGTGAATAATTTCTTCACGCATTACAGAAACAAGATAGTTTGATCCCGTTCCCGTAGGCCGTTGATCCCGACCCTGACTCACTCGGTCAAACATCGCTTTGATGTTTATTTCGATACGATTATTTTGACCGCTGTAGTATGCACCTTGGATACTAGAATTATTGACTATATCAAAACCAAGTTTTTGAGCAATGGGTCGAAACCTCTCAACTATTGCCTTAACTTGTTCGCGAGTTGTAATGATTTTTCCTCTAGGAGCGATGGCTTCGAGTTCTTTATCTAGATCCGTGGGGACGTACTCCTCTTCTTTAATTTTGGTTCTTAACCTTTGAAGTAAATTAAATGCATTATTTCTTTGTTTAGTCCTTGTGCTTAGACCTACATTGTCTGCTACGACTGCACCCATTTGATAACCCGCCTCTACGGCACTAACTAATTGCTTGTCATCAAAGTTTTGATTAACCTCTTCGTCTGTTGCAGCGTCACCAATCGGCGTTCCCGCACGAAGACTTTCCTCAAGAGCATCTTGATCGGCGATCGGTTGCCGAGTTACTGGGTCAACTCTAAGAAAACTTCTAGCTCCTATCAGTTTTAGTGCATCTTTAACTGGTTGCCTAAACTCTTTTGGCTTAGGCTTGGGCTTAGGCTCTGGCTGAGGCTCAGGCTCTGGTTCAGGCTGCGGGGCAGGTTCTTCTTCTGGAGCAGGCTCAGGTTCTGGATCTGGTTCTGGATCTGGTTCCGGTTCTTCTTCTGGAGCAGGTTCTTCTTCTGGCTCAGGCTCTGGTTCTGGCTCAGGCTCAGGTTCTTCTTCTGGGGCAGGCTCAGGTTCTGGCTCTGGAGTAATCTCTGGAACAAGTGCTATCGTATTAGGGTTAGCACCAGTATCCTCAGCGACAAATCCACGGGCTTCTTCAAAGCTAGTAGCTTCTACCTGGGTTACTAATTTTTCATTGGTATCTGGGTCAGTGTATTCAACCTTAAAAATCTTCTTCTCCCCTTGGCCAACCTCTTCATCAAGTTGACCGACCCTCTCTTGATCTTCTCTCTCTTTTTCCTCTTCGGTCTTATCCGGATCCTCTTCAACATCCGTTTCAACATTAGTACTTCTGGAGATAGCACCGGAACCACCACCTAGGATACCACCAAGGATAGCACCACCAGCGGCGGCAGCTTTGTATTCCTCAATGGCTTCTGGCGTGTCCATAGGAAGCCCGGCCTGATAACGCTCAAGGACTTGTTGCCCTAGCTCAGTAGGAGTCTCAGTAAGCACACCCTGTGTAGTTCCTTTAGCGACTCGAGTAAATATACCTCCACCCTTTTTAATGGCTTCGGGGACAAATGCCCTGCCAACTCTTGAAACAACGAACGCATTGAGAATACCATCCAGTGCGGATTGTGGGATAGCGGTCAATAGGGCGGCTCCTTCGTCCACCTCGGTACGATAGCCACGCTCAATAGCTTCTTTCTGACGCTCTCTGTTGCCTCCGTAGAAGAAGGGCAGCATCGTGCCTGCGGCTCCTACGAAACCTCCTACAGCAGCACCAATACCTGCGCCTACTGGACCTCCAAAAGCACCAATAGCTGCACCTGCCTTCGCACCAGCAAGGCCACCAGCTATACCAGCCGCACTGATAGGAGCTGATTGAGCAGCCATTTCCGTGACGTATGGAACAAAGCCTTCTGACCTAGGAGCAAACCTACGACGGTCTTCCATCTGGCTTTCTTGCTCCTCTATAACACTAGCACCTAGCTCCTCGAGAGTCTTTAGGTCAAAGCTTTTACCAATACCTTCTAGGGCTGATCCAAAAACATTTTGTTGAATTGTATCAACGCCAATGGCTAGATTACGGGTGACAATATTGCCCTCCCGCTTTAGACCCTCAGACAATTTGTCTTGGGCTAACGCTTGTAGCTGTTCAGGATTTAACTTAGAATCATGTTTAAAACTAAATGTCCTGCCAGTTCCTGGATCTTTAAATGTAGAAGTGGCCATTAGTATACTAGTTCTATTCTGATTCTTCGTCTTCTGTATCTGTGCTTATTAATTCTACCGGAGCGTATCCGTATAGCTGGGACTGACCTACGTCAGTTTGTAATAACTGTTGAACCAAGGGATCGCTTACTGGCAGAACTTCATTCCTAAAAGTTGTATCAACAATCCGTCCATTTTCAATTACCTTATCGCTCGGAAGAAACTCCCGTAGCTTGGTTATGTCACCTATGGTTGGACGTTTGGTTTGACCTAGGGAGTCCAGTTTTGCTTGTGTTAAAGTTGCTAGCTGCATGGCAGCCTTCTGAGATTGGAGGGAACTAGCAAATCCACTTAGAGCTAGGACATCCTTTTGCCTGTAGTCACCTTCTTGCAGGGCCTTCAAGGCTTTGCCAATGCTAGGATTTTTTTGTCCAGCCTGTTGCATAGCCGCAAGAATACTTGGGTCAGCTTGCATACGACCCTCTAGGTCCGACAATGCCGTAGAGGTAATCTGCTTTTGCTCTTGGTAGTTCTCGATCCCCTGGAGGACTCCAGCACCAATAGCCATGCCACCTCTAGCGAAGCCGCTTACGTCTGCTCGTCCCAACTCTGGGCGTACTTGTGTTCCTGTTTGAAATGCCATAATTATTTATTTTCCAAAAAATGCTCCTGCACCGCCAAGCGCGCCACCGATCATAGCTCCTCTTGCTTGAGCGTTTGCAGCCTGAAGCTCCATGTCCTGGCCACGTTGTTGTAGTGCCATGTTGATTCCTACGTTGGGGTCAAAGAGTTGAGGCCCGATTGGTTGCCCAGCAAGGTTAGTAGCTTGTCCAAGCGTTTGACTACCTAACTGTATAGCAGAAGATGGACGACCAAGGATAGTCATGCCTAAGTCCCCAGCCATTTGACGTTGCATTCCGAATGCACCAGCACCAGCCTGACGAGCTTCTGCTCTTAGCCCGGATTTGAACTGTTCACGGCCAAGCAACTCAGCGGCAATTGAGGACTGATCCCCAATGCGACCACGAGCCAATGAACCAGAACGAGCGGATTGCTCGGCTAGACGTCTTCGCTCAGGTGAAAGTGGGCCTGTCGCTTCTCCAAACAAACTAAGGGCTTGTTGAGAAGCTGCATCAGCTAACTCTGTACTGTATGGGTCAGCGGCACGGTAAGCCTCCACAACCTGTGGTGCAAATTCTCCTAGCGCTCCAACATCAGCAGCACGTTGTTCTTGCAGTTGGGCCTGCTGTAATTCAAATGCTCTCTGGGATTGATTCTCTAGTAAGTCAAGAACCCCTGGAGTTGTTATCTCCCCGGTGACTGGATCCTTTAGACCCTCAGCAAAGGTCTGTATGTCCTTTAACTCAAGGGCAGCATAACGTGGACGAAAAGTCTCTTCTGCGCCAATTATCTTTTCTTGTAATCGAGGGTCAGTTACCCCTTCATACGACTGAAATCCTTTACCAAAAAGATATTCTCCTTGTGCTTTACCAGGGTCAATTGGTGGTGGTGCTTTTCCTTTTCCTCCCATAATATGTTTTATTTAGATTTTAAAATTTTTGCAAATATTTTTGTGCTGTACTCAACACGAGTCGGATTACCTTTGCGATGACGGACTCCTATAAGTTTCTTTATAAGGCAATCAGGTTCGAGTTCAATAAATTTAAGTAGAATTTGTTTCCATGCGTCCGTATTGGATGCGAATAGGAACGCCATAAATATAGCGTCACCATCCTTCTTGTCTTCATCCCAGTTATATACGAAACTCCACTGATCATCTTCATCGCAATTATACCACATGAATACACCCTGTATATTGTTTTCGTTATCAGATAATGCAATAATTGTCCTCTTGGCTTGGTGGTAAGCGACCAGTTGACGTAGTGTATCCCTATCCCAATCCTCAAAGACTTTCCCGTTCTCGTTCTCCACGCAGTAATTAACGATGCGATCCACGTAGGTAGCAAGGTGCGGTTGCTCCCCTGAGTTAAGGGCAGCTACTGCGGAGTTAAGGACTGGGTTATCTACTTGCATTAAGGGGTTCATTAGAAACCAATTGCAAAGTATCTAGCTTCATTGGATGCAGTTGTTATAGCTTCTGACTGAAAGCTTGATACGCCAATGTTTCTAATATTAAAACTTCGATAACTTCCACCCTCTTCAACAATATTAACAAACATACATTTTGTGGCAAAGCTTGTTGGAAAAGTGGTTGTTGTAAACCCAGATACGCCATCCGTAGTCCTATGCCCAAACTGAATAATCAAGCCGCCAGGAAGTTTCTGGTAACCCTCACTTGTGTTGAAGCTGCTATCTCCATCAACATAAGCCTTGATACTCTGCTGTGTCGCTAGCGAAGTATCTGAGTCCGAGGACATATCATTCTCGTCCAGAATAGCAACCTCCTGTGGTGCAACGGCACTTCCAGAAGTATTGCCAAGGGCCTTCATATTGGCTACGTTTTCTATCTTAGCTTTTGTAACAGCACTGTCAGCTATCTTAGCTTTTGTAACAGCACTGTCAGCTATTTTAGCTGTGGCAATACCACCGTCAGCAACTGCCATAGCACCCCCAATAAGGGTCATCGTACTACCATCAACAGCGTCGGTTGCGTTAAACGTCGCCGCCGTAATTACTTGATTAAGTTTGTCTGCCGATAGCTGTTCGCCGTTAGCAAAGGTTTTTCCTGATGTTATTACTGCCATATTATTAATGTATTAAATTGATTGCAGGGGGGTATTATCGACCGATTGCAACAAAATTTACGTTTGTTGTTGAACCTAATAGATTTCTTATAACAAAGCTGCTGTTTGTTGGCTGTGCATTCAACCTAACTGGATTACTCGAAGTTGATGATGCCTCTTCATTAGTTAACACTACGCTAAACACATCTGTAAAATTACCACCGAAGTCACTAAAATTTACGTTAGTAGTTCCAGATGCACTTGCACTGACTCGACCGAACTTCATAATCAACCCATTTGGTAAAGTAACGCTTTTGGTGTCACTAGCACTAGCAGTTGGTGTAAATCCATCCGCTGAGGACGCATCTACATAAGCCTTGATATTTCCCTGGGTTGCACCCTTGGTGTCATTAGTTCCTAGTGCATCATCGTTAATAAGTATACCTGAAGCACCTACGATAGACACAGCGGTAGGAACAGCAGTCCCTCCTGATACATTGCCAAGAACCGTCTGGTCGGCTTGAGTCGCAATCTTTGCAAGCGTTACGGCATTGTCCGCAATCTTAGCAGTTGTTACTCCTGTGCTTGCGCTTGCGCTGTCCTTTAATCGAAGCGCATTAGAATTTACTTCTATTGTAGAATTGTCTACGGAGTCCGTTGATATTGCAGCGTCATTAACAGCCTGATTGAGCAAAGCTGCCGTTACCGTCTCGGTTGTTCCAAATGTTTTGCCTGTTACAAATCTTGCCATTATTCTGCTTTCTGTGTTGATCTAAAGGAGGTTGATCCTTGAGTTTGTAGTGACCTAATTCTTGGTCGTCCTTGTGTATTGTTAACTGTAAATTGTATTCCGTGACCTCTGCGGTTACCTATTCTACCACGGATGGACACATCCTCTGCCTTCGGCAGATTAGCATTACCGTTGAGGCTGTTAAGGGTTCCTAAGGTAAAGGTTCCGTCAGGGTTCTCTGTCTCGGCTGATAGGTCAAAGTTACTTGCATTGTCTGCACTGCTTTCTACGTGCATCTGGAACTCCTTCCAGTTCTTTCTGGTCATGTCGCCGAAGGTGTACTGCCGAGTAGTGATGCTTCCCTTTACGTCCTTGGTTTCATCAGAGCCTCCAATGCTTACGTTTATTAAGTCATCGCCCTGTAAACGGGCATCTATCTTGTGTATTCCGCCTAGTCGATTGATAGCGTAAACACCCCGCTTGCTTCCTTCACCAGCAACTATTAAGTTCTCGATGTCCCAGTCCGTGCTATCAACACTATCTATACTCTCCCACTGCTTGTTCAAGAAGTTATAGATAAGTATAGCGTTATTGCGAAGCGCATCATCAAGAGGAACGGCAATGAAGTAACGATTATCGAAGTAAACAGCTACGGCCTGGCTACTCTGGTCCTTGTTGATTCTCTTGACCGTCTCGTTAATTGGTTCACTCAGAGGAGTCTCTGTTCCACGGAGGTTGTACTCATCAAAGAACTGAGTACTGTAAACACCATTATCGGACAGGAATATAACTTGACTGCCAACCTGTTGAATGCTCTGACGAGCTACGCAACCAACCTCATCGGTCAGTAGTTTAGTGCTAGCCGCTTGCAGGGACGTTGTATTAGATATTAGGTGAATGCTGTTGCGGTTGAACACCATTAGGTTGTCCTCGGAGAAGGAGTGCAACCCTACAGTGAAGTCCGCTTCACCTGCGTTGAATCTGTACTGAGCGTAGATTTGATCGTAGGTGTCGGAGTCCAGAATGTCGGACGCTATGACCTCATCGATAATGCCCCTTGATGTATATGAGTTCGTTCCCGTTACCGAGAACTGAAACGGCATGACCAACCTGCGCTGATGATACACAGCAAACTCAGGGGCTGGCATATGAGTAAAACCAAGACCTACGGATACCCTTTTTGAAAATTCTGGTATAGTGTTAGTATGAGCATCGACGTTAGGAGAATTTACAAAGAATTTAAATTCGTTAGCATCAACAACGGTTGATACCACAAAGGCATCTCCAACTGTTAATCCGCTGTTATTTTGTTCTAATAAGGTTATTGTATCTCCTTGAGATAGTCCGTGCGTACCAGCACCTAAATCTACGGTTGCTACATTATTAGTTATAGAAAAGCCGCTAGCTGGAGTTACTATGACCACGGGCTGCGTATAGGTTCCGCTGGCTACCTTAGAGAATGCAGATGTGGCTGTGCCAGTTCCGGAAACTCCAACCGTAGCCGCAGTAAACGTACTCCCTACAGCGTAGGTAACTCCGCTAGTGTCAGCAACGGTATTCCAGTTAGCCTGGGTATTATCGCCTAGACTGGTAATGGTATAGGTTTTCCCAACCTCAAAACTACCAGAGGTTATTGTGCTAAACGAACCATCCCATTCCAGGGCTACTTGACCCTTGCGGAAGATGAACACCTTGTTGAATGCTTGGAGCATTGATGCCGCAGGCGGCACAGTTTCGCCTGCTGGGTAAGCAATATCCACGGTAGCGTTCGTTGCTAGGTTCTTAGCAACAACCTTAAGATTGGAGGCAATGAGGATGTACTGACTTGCGTTCTCATTAGGGTCACTGAACTCAGTACTCGCATAGACTTCGGTGACTGCCCCTTGGTCAAGAACCATGTTGAACCCAATAACGGCCTGTGTCGTATTAGCATTCAGAGCAAATGGTAATTGCTGCGGCAGGACAATTGGGGTAGTATAGGTTTCATCGCTACCCGTAAGGGCGTACTTCAATGTCTTTGTATCTCCGTTGTCAGTCACGGATACCAGTGTATGCGTGCCATTAGGGTCAACTGTAAAAGATCCGACGCTAGGTCCAAGACCTTCTACCTGAACAGAATTAGTTGCTACAAATGTATGCCCAGCCTCAACAGCTGGGTCATTGATAATTATATTAGCCTGATTATCAGCACCAACTAAAGTAGCTGACTCAATAGTCGTAGGAAGCAAAGCCGTGACTCCATCATCAATTTGTGCTGTAGTAGGTAGTCGAAGGACATCTCCACCTGCGGCAAACGGGGCCTCTATGACCTCGATGCCCTTACGGACCTGTGCTTCACCGTTGCGGTCAAAGCGAACGTTCTGGGCATCGGCCAGCATTCCGCCCTGTAGCTGATCAGGTCTAAGCCTATTGTTGAACCCAGCAAAGCCTACATCCCCGTCATTAAGGATGCGGTCATCTAGGTTAGCGTATGACCTGTATTCTTGCATTAATTAGCTTTTGTTTTCTCTACGATATTTAGCAAGCCTTTGTCTGAAAACAGTGATTGATTCATTAGGTCTGCGCTTTGGCTCTTTGCTTTTAGCGGCAGTTTGTCTAGCTTGAGCTGATTTTTTTTCTTTTGCCTTTTCTGCTGCTCTCTTGCGTCTAGCCTCTAAAGCTCTTTGGCGAGATGCCATAACGGGCGATAGAGCTTTTTTGGGCTTTGATGCAGCTTGGCCAGTTTGAATTAACTTATTGCCAGCTTCTTTTGCAGTTGGAGATGAGAGTTGTTTTGTTTTAGGACCCTGTATTACCCTAGTTGCGCTTAGGTCCTTAGTACCCCTGGACAAAGACTTACCTGCATCCTTAATTTTTTTAAAGGCACTCTTTAAACCTGATGCCCCTTGACTTAAATCCCTACGAAGGCTTGAGCCTTTGCTTGGATCTTTAAGCATACTTCCAGTCTCACGGAATCTTTTCATCCGTTTATTTACACCTATTTGTTTTCTCATTGTATTGATTATTGAATTATTAACATTTCCAACGCTTCAAGGCTAGTGCCTTCCGTGTTGGTCTTCCTTTTGAATCCTTCATTGGACCCTTAACGCCAGACATTCTGGCACAAAATGATTTCTTTCTCGCTAGCTTCTTGCCCTTGGGCTTGGATTCCGTGACTGGAGCCTTGAGGTTAGCACCCGTCTTGCGCTTGAAGTAGGCACGACCAGCGGCAGTGAGTCCTCCCTTTTTGCTTTTGTGTTCCTTCCTCATTTACTTTTTACTCTCGCTTTAGGTGTATTTGCTACGACTGTTTTTCCCTTGGCTCCTGCTGCTTTCTTTTTTCTAGCAGTGCTAGCTCTCTCCGCTTTCGTGAGGCTGAGAGCCTTTCTTTTAGGCAGGCAACGGTCAGGGTTTTTCTTATCCTTCGACGTTCCGCAAGGTCCTTTGATTGATCCATCAGTTCCAATCCTTACCCAGTTTTGTTTTCTCCATTGTGCTAGCTGTGACATTATGTTCTTTTACGTTTTGCACTCTTAGATTTCTTAGCGTAGTTCGGGTCCTTACAATACTTAGATGCAGCCATATTAGCATAAGCGGACGGATACGTGTCAAACGTACGCCTAGCCCAGGCTTTACCTGCTGGGCATATCTTACCTCCACTCTTTGCTTTCTTTGGCATTACTTGCACTTCTTGCGTTTACCCATTCCTTTCATTCCCTTTGTAGAGGGACGACCTACTTTACTTCCGTATGTTCCTTTTCCTTGTGGCATAATATTATTTAATCCTTTCTTTTATTGTGGAAATCAAACAGGACTTTGACTTTTTCCGTAAGAGCTTCGATGTTGTAGTGCATACGAGCCAGCACAACAATGAGCGTAATGACACCGATTGACACTGGCCACAGGGATGCGATGATTTGCAAGATTTCATTCATTTATTTAATTTGTGATGAACCAAAGTAGAAGCCTACGATGGCTAGGGCAGTCTGCCTAATTTCTGGTAAAATAACGAATCCCTGCACAGTGTCCCATTTAAGGCTCTTGAATAGCCCTAGAAAGCCGTTTGTCTCTCTACCTATGGTTACCCCTACCTCAGTCCACGCAAAGACGAATGGGGCTATTACAATGGCAAAGACGGTGGATACTACCAGGAACCTACGAACCAATACGCCACCATTACGTTTAGCTGCTGCATCTGCTGAAGCATCTGCCGCTTGCTGGGACGTAATCATACGCTCGAACTGACGAGCCTGGCTCTCCATCTGAGTGCCAATGAGCTTCATTACGAAACCACTGATTCCTCCTCCGAGCATTGCTATTAGTTCTGGGGTCATTATTTCTTTGTTAGTTCCTTGATTACCTTGATGGCGGAGGCTGACATATAAAGGAAGGTCGCTAGACCTACGCAAAAACCAAGCACTTCGTTAATGGGAGATAGTTCAATGGTAGCTATAAAGCCTCCTGTTCCGATTGTTGATCTATAGATAATGTCTTGCATAGTGTTTAGTCCTCGTCAGGTAGGGGTGTGTAGTGATCAACGGTTGAGGACTCCTCGGACTCGTCCAAGTCGTAGTCCGTTACGTCCAATGCCCACATATGGTCAATGGTTTCGTCTGGGTAGGTAAGCCAGCGTGTGCCTATACCATCGACCCAATAGCCGTAGCCAATATCCTTGCCTTCTTCGTCGGCTCGTTCAATGGCGGCTTCTTTGCTTGCGTATATTAAGTAAAGCATTATACAAGAGTTATATTATAGTAATTAGCAGTATTAGTTTCAACGGCACTGCGGTTGGCTGACTGGTCAGAGGTGTAGAAAATAAGCTCACGGATACGTCCGTTAAAATAACCAGTTGGACTTACTGTCCTCAAAACACCAATAGAAAGTTGGTCCAAGCCTGAGCCAGAGGTAAAATCGCTTCCGTAGTCGTCAGTTGTATTAGCAAGAGTTCCACCCTTAGCACCTACACTAGTAGAAGTTTCTCCAGTAGTTAAAGCAAAGGAAAGGCGGTCAACTCCAGAAACACTCGCTGATATTGAAACACCTGAAGTAGAATTTCTTGGGGCAGCAACAGATGTGCTTGTTGCTTCTTGAAGGCCAAAATATCTGTTGGCGGCAGTGCTTTTTGAAAACGAACCAGTATATCCAGTTGCATCTCTAACGCTCGTAGAAAAAATTGAGAAAGGACTTTCTAGCCCTGATACTGAAGAGGCAACTAAAAAGTCACCGCCATCAAAGTCAAGTCCAGCAATATCGCTATCCTTAACCAGAGAACCATCGTTAACAATCTTAGGTTGGCTTCCAGCAGTAGGTTGTTCCGCATCATTGCCGTTACCTGACTGGTCATACCAAGTGTCTACAAAGCCATTTAATTCCTCAAAGGAATCCTCGTCATTGGTTGCAATATAAGCATCCCAAGCAAGCCTAACCGAAGCAAGGGATGTAACTGTTGTGTCATTCAATGATCCCCAAGAACCAGAATCTTTAACTATTAAATTATTGTTATTAAATACTACATTTGATCCAGTTAAATCAGCTGCAGTTATAGTATATAAATCACCGTTTGTTGCAATAAACGCACTTTTTGTTGTGCTGCAATTAGCGGTTACTGTATCTGGTGTTGTAGCGTCACTTGGATTAACCTCAATGCAGTTTCCAGAGGCTACGCTTTGCAATGCAACGTGATTAGTTGTAGTGACGTTTGTTGCACCTTTTAGATAAAAAGCAGTCCTAGTGCCTCCAAGTGATTTATTATTTGTTAAGGTATGTCCATCTCCTTTGATGACTAAAGCGTGGTCACCGCCCTGAGAAGCATCAAATTTATTACCAGTAACTGTGTGATTAGCCGAATTAAGAGACATTAAAAATGCGTGTCCTCCGTCAGAACGAACTTCGTTATTAGCAACTGTCAATGACTGAACCAGTGCTGTTACTGGAGTGACTCCGTCAACAGGTATGCCAAGTCCAGTTTTTCCGCCAGCTTGATTCTTGCCTGCGTGTATCTTGTTGCCCGACACCGTTCCGCTGCTGATATAGTTAGAAAAGTTTACGCCAACATCTTGCGCCTCGATTAAATTGTTCTGCACATCAATAGTAATTGCATTACTTGATGTTCCTCCACGAACATTAATTGCGTCCATATCGTTGTCAGAAATCTTAATTCGATTATTGCTAATTTCTAAGCTAGTGCCGGATACATCAAAAGAATCACCACCAGTTGAAATTCCTCCGTTTAATCTATTTCCAGTAATTGCAATCGTTCCACCGCAGCCCGACCTAAGATTTGCAAATGTAGGTGCTGATGTAGATTTCTCGTAGTAATTGTTGGAAAGCGTTATGCCAACAGTATTTAAGGATTGAATGCCGTTAGTGGGTCCAGTAAAAGCCGTGTTGGTAATGGTTGTTGATGCACTGCCAGATACTGTTCCATTATCACGGATTGCATATGTGGCTGAGTGTTGAGCCTCAATTCGGCAGTCTTGAATTTTAAAATTGCTTGAATCTTTAGTTAGATAAAAAATATAAGTTACTGAGTTTTCGTTGCGAAACGTAATCCCCCTAAATGTAAAATTATCTATATCTGTGTTTGTCCTAAACACGTATGCCCCAGAAACATTGGTAAGCACAACCGTTTCCCCTGGGACAGCCCTTAATGATGTTTCCGCAGCAAAACTAAGATTATTTACCAGAAGGTATCCGTTGCCTGTGTCTTCTGCGTAGGTTCCTTTTTTTACCCATACTGTATTTCCAGAAGTTATTTCATCTAGTCCCTTTGCAATAGTAGCATATGGATTGGACTCCGATCCGTCGCCAGTGCCGTCGTTTCCATTGGTTCGATCAACCAAAATGTCATTTGCCCCGAACGAGTAACTGCCTGTATCTCCAGTAGTTTGATCGGTAATATCTACATTTAAATCGGCAATAGGGGATACTGTGGCACCATCATTTACAAAGGAAGTCAATGCGCCAGAAGATACTTCGGACGCTGTGAAGTCCTGCTCTGCGTTACCGCTTGAACGACGGACACGCACAACCTTGGGGTCACCACCAGTAAGACTACGGAGGCTGTAAGCCGCCGCAGCGTTAGGAGCAATCTGTAGGACGCTCTCGCCCACTGAGTTCAGCCGACGCTGGCGACCCAGGGCTGAATCAAGGCTAATGTGCATACTAGACCTTGTGTAGTTGCACTAGTCCACCGCTTACCGCTACGCTAGTAAAGTTACCATATATAATTGTTCCTGCTCCAAACGATGTAAGGAGGTCTTGGTAATTAGTAACATTAGTAGCAACCAATGATGAAAGAGTTGAATCCTTAAGGAATTGAATTGCCCCAAATGAACCTGAGGTTAAACCGTCAGCTGCATTGATTACTATTGAACCTACGGAGCTGAACTCCAGTGCGTTATTTCTTGAACTTGCCATAATTGCGTATTATATCACGGGGGGTTACTATCGGGATTGCCGATTTACATAAGTGGAGAACCGCTTGTTCACGGTATTATTATTAGAAATTATATCAACCTTTTCAAGCTCCAGTGCTAAAGCACCTGACGCTGTGTTTTCTTCAGCAAACGCCTTGTCAGTCTGACCGTCCATACGAAGGAAGTCAGCATAGGTTGCGTGAGCAATGTAAGCAAAGAACTCAGCAGGAACCTCAACAGTGCTACCGGTAAAATCCGACACAGCAGTTCCTGTTACGCTAAATGGAGTGAACTCCTTCTTGTAGGAAATAAATGCTGCGTTGTCAGTTGTGGAAACAACATTGAGTATATTAGCCCCTGTGAAATCCACAAAGAACTCGTACTCATGCGCTGAGTTATTTAAGAAGGCTTGCTTCCTAAAGATACGATTGAATGAACCAACAGTTGCTTTCCCTGTCTGAGCGTAAGGTATTAAGTTCTTACCTTCAACTAACAGGGAGTCAGTTCCTGCTCGAGGAGTAAAGGTTGAGACATCTGTAATGTTATCCTTCTTGATGGTATCAGCCTCAATAAATTGTTGAGTCCCGGCTGAAACTGTAAATGTTCCATCAGCCTGTTCTGTTGCAGATGCAGCAGTGTCCACTCTCCAGGCCGTACCTGTGTTATAGGCAATGACGGTCGTTGTGGTAGCACCTTGGTAAACATTTAAACCACCAGTTGTATTAGCACCCAGTAGCTTGTAGTTCTGGTTCACGCTAGTGCTTGTACTAGCTGTTGCCCCAGATAATGTTAAGGAAAGTATGTCCCTCTTTTCTGAAGGTACAAAGTATCGAGGCCAGATTGGACTCTCGTTAAATGCTTGTAAGAACCTGCGGTTAATCAGATTAGCCACATCATCTGCTTCACTAGGAGCAAATGATCCAACACCAGCTAGGGATTGGATTAACTTAAAAAGATCGCCGTAGGTTCTGGTCTGCATTAGATTTTGTTTGGAGTAAGTTCTGGGAACTTCTTATTGTAGTACTTTAAAAATTCTTTAGAATGCACAGTCGCTTGACCGTACTTCTGGACTAGTCGGAAGTATTCCCGATGAGGAATAGTTGCAACTGGTTTGCCAAGGACTGGGTGGACTGTCCCCTTGAGTGCTTGGGCTTCTTTGGCTGCTTGTGCAACCCGTTGTTTTTCCGTCTTCTTCTCAAGGTTGAAGCCGTTGGTTATCTCCTTCATGAAGGCGCGATCAATCTCGCCATCGGAGTACTTCTTTAAATTAGGAACAATAATATCCATATTAAAAAAGGCGGGGGGCCGAAGCCCCCCAACCAGATTTTAATTAGCTTGCAGAGAAGCGCATTGGGTCGAATACACGAACACCAATAATAACTTCACCTTCAGTAAGGTTAGCAACTGTGCCACCAAACTTGTAGATAAGATTGGTTGCAGCAGCACCACCAGAACCAGCAACAGGAGAAGCTCCTGCTTTAACTGTTGTGTCTCCATTAGCTTGAATGAAGTCTGTTCCAGAATTGTAGACAGTAGCACCTGCGTTAGCGTCGATGTCGAAGCTATCGATAAGTGTGTCGTCATCAGTACCAGTACCAACTTCAAGCGTGATGTCAGCAGCTCCAACAAGAGCTACGGACTCAACGGCGAAGGCAACGTCAACTGCACCACCAGCTGGGATTTGTCCCCAGATAGTTTGATTAGTGCTTGCGTTAACAATGTCTTGAGCGGATAGAACAAGTACGTGAGTAAAATCACCACTTGATTCATTTACGGTTAATTTAGCCATTATATTATATCTCCTTTAGTTAAGGGTTAGGTTACGTCTTGGATGACACCGTGTGCGCCAGGATGGTACACTCCGAGAGTCAATGCACAGTCAACGAATCC
>Ga0209348_1000873_pt1 | contig 15168 bp, 12 predicted proteins | sample ETNvirenome_2_30_FD_184065 | JGI IMG/M metagenome (GOLD analysis project Ga0209348, IMG submission 184065) | Marine viral communities from the Pacific Ocean - ETNP_2_30 (SPAdes) (version 2) | ecosystem: Environmental > Aquatic > Marine > Oceanic | place: Pacific Ocean | collected 2013-06-22 | reverse complement strand
GATTCTCAAGGCACAATAACAGTTGGAGGGAGCACACCAAACGCAGCTACTATTTTTGGAACTAGCTCTGCAACTAGTACTTCATTTAATATTAATACTAGCGATGGATCAAACGCTGCCCAATTTATTGGGGATACAGCAACTGGTGCATCTTCTCCAGTGGGCAATGGCTATCAATTATATATAGCAACAATACCACCTAATACAGTTAGTCAGTTACGCATGGATGAATATGCTAACATAAGTATTGGTCAATATAGTGGATCAGTTGGTGGTCATAATAGATATTCAGGTACAACTAATCATCAATTAAATTTTTCTGGCACAAGAAGATTGTGGTGGAGGTATGTTAGATCGGGTAATGATCGTAGATTTGTTTTTACAAATAATTTAAGTATAAGTTGTACATTAAGTGGCACAGTTTTAAATGGTGACACTCCATCATCAAGTGGAACCGCAACTGCAAATAAATCCAATACTACTGATGGATCTTTTAATGTAACTATGACAATATCAGGTAATAATGGTAGTGGACAACCATTTGCTTTAGCTAATGTTAATAGTGGGACTGGTAGTATTAACACGAGTGCTTATACTGGAACTTTATCAGCGAGGGCGTTCTAATGCCGATGAAAGCTTTAAAATTTAGACCTGGCATCGTATCTGACATTACATCTTACAGTAATGAAGGTGGTTTTGTTGATGGTGATAAGGTAAGATTTAGATTTGGTTTTCCAGAAAAGTTTGGTGGTTGGGAAAAATATAGTCCCAATCAATATCTAGGTAGTGCCAGAAGACTACATAACTGGGTGGCTCTTGATGGTTCTGACTTCATGGGTATTGGTACACATCTTAAATACTACATAGAAGAAGGTCAAACTTTCAACGATGTTACACCTATTAGAAATACTACAGGTGCAGGTGATGTAACTTTTGCAGCAACTAATGGCTCTACAACAATAACCGTTACAGATCCAGCACATGGTGCAAATGAAAAAGACTTTGTAACATTTTCTGGTGCATCTAGTTTAGGTGGTACAATTACAGCTACAATACTTAACGCAGAATTTCAAATAACATCTTTAATTAGTTCTAATGCTTACACAATTACGTCAAGCGTAGCAGCTAATTCATCTGACACTGGTAATGGTGGTGGTAGTGTTGTAGGTACTTATCAGATAAATGTTGGATTAGATGTAACAGTCGGTGGAACTGGTTGGGGTGCTGGTCAATGGAGTGGCACAACATCTGGTGCTTTAGCAACACAACTTAATGAAGCCTTGGATGCAAGTGAAACTGCAATAGATGTGGACAGTGCAACAGGGATCACGGCTAGTGATTTGATTTTGATAGAAGAAGAACTAATTACAGTTGGCACAATAAGCACTAACACTTTGGGTACTGGTGGAGGTCCATCAACTAGAGGTGCAAGTGGTACAACAGCAGCAACACATGCAGATAATACACTTGTAAGATTAGCAACTGGTAATGCAGACTCTGCTAATGACTTTGTTGGATGGGGCAATGCAGCAAGTGTCACGGTTCCTGGAGCACAGATTAGATTATGGTCACATGACAATTTTGGTGAAGACATAATTATAAATCCAAGAGATGGTGGTTTGTTTTACTGGGATAAAACAAATGGATTAGGTAACAGAGCAGTAGAACTTAGTGCGACTAGCACATATTCTGGAGAGACTAGTGTTCCTACGATAGCCAAACAGGTTCTTGTATCAGACCAAGATCGACATGTCATTGTATTTGGTTGTGATGGATTAGGTGCAAACTCGTCTGCCACACAAGGGAACGGGATACAAGATCCATTGTTGATACGTTTTTCATCACAAGAAAATCCAGTAGATTTTTTTCCAACTGCTACAAATACAGCAGGTGATTTAAGGTTAGGTGGTGGATCTACCTTCGTACAAGCTGTTGAAACAAAACAACAGATACTAGTCTTCACTAACAAAACACTACATGCTATGAAGTTTATAGGCCCACCATTTACGTTTGGTTTGCAAGAACTGTCAAAGAACATAACTATTATGAGTCCTTTTTCTGCGATAGCTGTTGAAGATGCAGTGTATTGGATGGGGGTTGATACATTTTATGTTTATGCTGGAGGTCAAACAGTACAACTACCATGCACTGTAAAAGATAAAGTATTTTTAGATTTTAATTTTGAAGAACGAGACAAAGTACATGTAGGACTAAACTCAGAGTTTAGTGAAATATTGTGGTTCTATCCATCTTCTGGTGGAACAACTGTAGATAAATATGTTGCTTTTAATTATACAGAAAAAGTTTGGTATTATGGCACACTTGCAAGACAGGCTTGGCTTGACAGAGGTATTAGAAACTTACCACAAGCTACTGGCAATCAGTATCTTTATAATCATGAAGTAGGTTTTGATGATGATGGATCTGCTATGACTTCCTTTATAGAATCATCTGCCATTGATATAGGAGATGGAGATAAATTTTTATTTTTAAAACAAGTTATTCCAGACATTACGTTCAATGGATCTACAAGTGTTAACCCAGATGTATCGTTTACTATGAAATCAAGAAATAATCCTGGTGCTAATTTTAACGAGACAACACAAGTTACAACACAGAGATCTACAACTAGTCCAGTAGAACAGTTTACAGAAAAATTAAACTATCGTTTACGAGGTAGGTCTTTTGCTTTAAGGATTGATTCCACATCACTGGGAACAAAATATAAATTAGGTACACCTAGAGTAGATATAAGAGAGGATGGTAGACGCTAATGCTTATAACCAGTATTCCTCAATATATTCAAGGTGTGACAAATGCAAAAGTAGATTTAACTACAACGGATCTCACAACTTTGTTTACAGTTCCTAGTGATGCCGATTTCAACGCAGCCGTTGTAAGCTCTATATTAGTAGCAGAAGATAGTGGTAACGCTGATACAATTACGGTTCAACTTGTTAGTGGTGGTGATACATTTGTTTTGTTTAATGTCAAAGCAGTGGGAGCTAACACAACTATAGAACTACTTACAAGAGACTTGATACTACAAAGTGGAGAAGTATTAAAAGTGCAGGCCGCAACTGCAAATAGACTGCATGTTGTTGCAAGTATACAAGAACTATCAAAGACAAGGGTAACAACAAGTGCGTTATCAAGGATATAGGATTGTAGAAATAACAAATAATTGGTAATATAAGCTATGGGTATTTTTAAAAACATCACAAAATCATTAAAAAAAGCTGCACCTTTGATTGGTAGTGCCATAGGCATGTATTTTGGTGGTCCATTGGGTGCATCCATAGGATCTGGTATCGGGTCTCTTGCAGCAGGAAAAGATGCAGAAGAAGCTTTGAGAAACGCTGCTCTTGCAGGTGCTACAACATATGCTATGGGTGGTAAAGATTTTGGTAAAGGGTTTGAATTTAGTACCGCAGAATCTCCTGTAAGAGCTATGTTCCAAGGTGCAGCATCCGAAGCACCAGTATCATCAGTCAAAGATACTGGTATTGGGTCTTTTTTCGATAAGATGATACCAGAAAGCACAATGGGTAAAATAGCTTTAGGTGGTACTGCATTAGGTCTGTTAGGTTTAGGTGATGAAGAAAAACCAGAAGATAAACCAATGAGAGAGTATCCAAAAGGTACAACTAGATTAGGGTATGGACGAATTGGTAATAAACTGTATAATTTAGACAATGAAGAAGAACGTAAACAATACTTTGAAGATAATAGAAAAAGACAAAAAGACGAAGACGATGTAGGTATTATGGCGGCGGCAGGAGGCGAGGTCACTGGTCCAGGGACAGGGACATCAGATTCTGTACCCGCTAGATTATCAGACGGTGAATTTGTGCTAACTGCAAAAGCAGTTCGTGGTGCAGGTGGTGGCGATAGAAATATCGGTGCTGCTAGAATGTATGATATGATGTCACAATTAGAAGGAGCCGCATAATGGCAACTGAACAACAAGTAAAACAAGAACAAGTTGTAAGACTAGCTCCTTTTCAAGAGGAGTTTTTAGCAGATATATTTGCTAGTGCAAAAGGATTAACGGGGCCTGGTTCACAGATGCCTTTTGCTAAACAACAATTAGCAGGACTTTCAGAAGGACAGCAAAAAGCAATAGCATCAGCACTTCAAGGTGTAGGATCATTTGCACCTTTCTTACAACAAGGAGCAGAAGCTATTGGTCAAGGCATCGGACAACTAGGAACTGCACAACAAAGAGTTGCAGCAGCAGGAATAGATCCAACTAGTTTTCAACCATTCATGGATCCTTTTACAGAAGAAGTTATTGCAAGAACTCAACAAGACATTGCAGACAAAGGTGCACAACAACAACTGCAAGCACAAGCAAGTGCCGCGGGTCAAGGTGCATTTGGTGGATCAAGACAAGCAGTACTACAAGGACAGATAGCTGCTGATGTTATGGATCAACAAGCAAGAACTGGTGCACAATTAAGATCGGCTGGTTTTCAACAAGCACAAAACTTAGCACAGCAAGCGGCACAACAACAGTTAAGACAAGCACAACTTACTGGACAGTTAGGTCAAACCGTTGCAGGTCTTGGATCACAGACCGCGGCTCTTGGTCAGTTAGGTCAACAGATGGGTGTTCAAGATGTTAATACACTTTTGGGTATTGGTGGTCTTCAACAACAACAAGGACAAAAACAACTTGATATTAATAGAGCTAACATACTTGCAGAACAAGCTCTACCATTTCAGCAGATTGGTTTTATGTCTGATATTTTTAGAGGTGTTCCAGCACTACAACAGACATTTTCTAAAACCACGACACCCGGTCCAAGCACTAGTTCTCAGTTGTTAGGTTTAGGTATCGCAGGTTTAGGTGCCGTGGGACAAGCTGGAGGCTTTGGTAATTTTTTTAGTGGTTCACCAGTACCAAGGAGAAGTTAGTGGATAATCCTTTAAACAGAAGAATGTTTCGCCAAGGTGGTATGCCTAAACAACCTATGGGTATACTTGCATCATCACCAGAATTGATGGGTGCAGTCAAAGGATATAATGTTGGTGGTGTAGAAGGAAGAAGAGCACAAAGAAAAAATAATCCGACAGATTTTAGTTTTATGGATTTTATCATAAACCCTGCTGGTGCTTCCACTCTTTCAGGTGGTCAGATGAGTAGAGATAGAGTTGTTCAAGTAGATGACGACAATCAACAAATTTCTGATATGTCTCAAGAAAATGCTAACATTCTTCCAAACCCAGCATTAATTAATGAAGCCAGTAAAAAAATAATTGAAGAAAATACTGATTTTCCAGAAGGTAAAAATTTAGGGACTAAAACTCAAAAAGATGATGAATCTTTTGAAAAGAAACAAACAAAAGATACACCTAAATCAAATGTGTCTGTTGAAGAGTTATATGGTGGTGATATAAAAGGAGGGATAGAAGAACAATCTAAAATGATTGGTGTTGCTTATGATAAGTTAAATAATAATTTAGCAAGTTTAAAAGAAAAAGAATTTTTGGGAACAACTTACAACAAAGAATCTGCTAAGTTGATCAAGTTGTTAAGAGAAGAAGGTAAAGAATTTACAATTGCTGATGCAAAGAAAGTAGCAAAACAAATGGGTTTTGCAGACCCAGACGATTTAGATGATCAATTTGCTGAAGACAAAGAAGCGGCATTTTGGTTGAATATGATGAAAGCTGGTGCGGCTATGGCTGCAGGCGAGAGCTCTAATACATTAACAAACTTTGCAAAAGGTTTTACTGTTGGTTTGGACGGATATGGAAAAGACATTGGCGATTTAAGAGACGATTTAAGAGAAGACAAAAAAGAAGCAACCAAGACCATTTATACTTTATTAAAGGATGGTAGATCAGAAGCTATCGCTAAAAAAGCTTTAGAAATTCAAAAAGCTTCAGCCATTACAGATATATTAAAAACAGAAGTTGGAGAAGAGCAAAAAAGACTCATAACAGAAGTTGAGAACGAAGTTGCAAATAGAAAACTAACTATTAGTCTTTTCAAAACTTTTGCTGATATGAATTTTGAAGCATTGAAATTTAATATAAGTCGTGATGATTTTAATAAATCAATAGAAATGGCATACGCAAAAATGATGCCTGACGATTTAAAAATATTAGCAGCAACTGGTCAAATAACTGTTCTTGATCCTAGTAAACCTCTTACACCTGACAATATTAAAGCAAGCCCAGAGGGTATAAAAAATATTGAGAATATACTAACTAAAAATCTATCTGGTAAAATAACAGATAAGAGATTTTTACAAGGAACTGCTGGTAAAAAAGGACAAACTTCTTCTGGTATAATTTTAAACTGGGATGGTAGAGAAGACTATGATGAAAGAGATGCAGGTGATGCCATAGTATCTTACAATGAAAGAAGAGCCGATACAATTAAAGCAGCTGGTGGTGTTGAAACTCCGTATATTGCAAGTCAAGATATACAATTTGCTAAAGTCAATAATGGAAAAATAGACTTTTCAAAACAGACAAATAGAATGCAGAAAATTTTTACAGATAGATCAAAAGGACAGAGCTTACTAGATTTAAATCCAGAAGTATTTATAAATTATAAAAAAGAAGAGTAAAAAATGCCAGATTATATAATAAATGGCAAATCTTATTTCTTTGCTGACGACATAGGTCAAGAAGAAGCCGAAAAAGTTATTGCAAGAGGACAACAAAACGACTCTAGTAATCCAGATACATACGAAGGATTTTTTACAGAGGCGGGTGAAGGTGTTGCCTCTGGTTTAGCTAATATTTTTGAAGGTATAATTACACTTCCTACTCTTGCTGTTGATTTGGCGGCAGGAACGAATGCAACTGAAGCCGTAGAAAATTGGTTTGATGAAACAAAAGATGTTTTAGGAATTGATCCAGAGGGTGCGGCAGGTAAAGTCACTGAAGCTCTTGTACAATTTGGTCTCCCTGGTATTGGTGCTGCATCTGCTATTGGTAAAGCGGGTCGTGTGGCTAGAATCGCAACTGGTAAATCAAAGATAGGGGCTAAAAGATTTGCTAAAGAAAAAGCTAGAAAGGAAGCGGGAGAAGAAATAGATCCTATTAAAGCGAGAGAACTAGGTGTAAAATATGGTAGTGTTGTAAAAGGTAGAAAATCTGCATTAACTAAATCACAAAGAGCTGGTCTTGTTGCAAGGCAAGTGGCTGGTGCAGGTTTGGCAGATGCAATTGTAGCAACAGATGGGACACAAACATTAGGTGATTTCTTTGAACAAGGTCCAACACAAACAGTTAGTCCAGTTGGGTTGGAAGGAAGAGACTTAGCTTTTCAAAAGATAAAAAATAAACTTGCTGTAGGATTAGAGGGTGCTGTAGCAACTGGTGTATTGCCACCTGTCGTAGGTGCAAGTTTTAAAACTGTGTCTAAAGTAGCAGCAATAAGACCTTTTGAAGGCATGGGTTCAAGTGCAAATATTCTTGACATTGCTAGTCTTGGCACGATCCCCGCTACAAAAAAGATTGTTGAAGCAACTGGTAAAAAGATAGGTGACACTAAACAAAAAATTTTAAAACAACCAGACGATCTTACTGCTTTAGATAAAGTTGTTGGTTATGGTGCTTCACTTCTTACATATGGAGGTTTTTTAGATCCTATTGTTGCTAGAGCTAAATCATTAGTTAATCCATTTGTAGAAGGAGCAACTAAAAAAGCAACAAACAGAATAAAAGAAATAGACAAAGAAATTAAAAGGCTATTAAAAACCGAGCCATACAAAAACTTACCCGATTTAGAAAAAAGAAAAATTGTTGATAATTTTATGGACGTTCTAGAAGGAGCAGATCCAGAAGATTTAGGTTTAGGTGGTACACAACTAGGTAAGTTATATAGTGAAGCAAAACAAAACATTGATGATTTATCTAAAAGAATTTTAAATTCTGCCGCATTTAAAGCTTTGCCAGAAGTTGCGGCTAAACGAGGACAAATGACTCAAGATAAGTTTAGAAAGCAACTAACAAAAAATATGAGTGAAGGTGGCTATTTAAGAAGGCTATATAGAATATTTAATGACAAAGACTATGTTTTAAAACCAGAAGATAAAAAAATAATACTGGACAAAGTTCTCTCTGGAGAAGGTATAAATTATGGTCATGTAAAAGGTATTTTAAAAAATACAGATGTTCCAATTGATGAAGCTCAAATGAATCAGTTGATGAGTGGAACTGCTAAACTAACAGAAAGACAAGCAAAAAGATATGTTGATACTTATCTTAGAATAAACAAAGAAAGAGGAGCCAGAGTTAGTTCTGGTGCCACTGGTAGAATATTTAATGTTAGATTAGACACCAGTTTATTAGCAAAAAGAAAAGTTGAAACTGAAGTTCAACGATTAATTCTAGGAGAGATAAGAGATCCTAGAGAAGCCTACGTTGCTACAGTATCGGAACTTTCTAACTTTATTGCATCTGATAAAATGTTAAGTGTTTTTAAACAAAGTGCAGATGAAAGTATTGCAGCAACTATAGCAAGAAACGCAGAGAATGTAGCTAACAATGTCAGAGATCCAAAAACAGGTGAAATAATTCAAGAAAAACAATTGTTTTTTAAAATGGATGACGAAATTTTAAATATGGTAAAAAATGATCCAGAATTATTACCAAAATCAATTGAAAACGTAGAAGATTTAAAATCGGTTAGTCAGTTAGATGCTGAAACTATTGGAAAAGCAGTTCAAAATTGGCAAGGTCAAAATCCAGGGTTTGAAATTTTAGGTAGAACTATAGACACCGCAGGTTTAAAAGCTACAGATCCAATGGCTTCGCCTATTCAAAGTGTTTTTGGAAGTATGTTTGGTTATGCCATACCAAGAGCTATGTACAACAACATGTCTTCTAAAGTATGGGCAGACAGTGATGCTTTCCCAATGTTACTTAGATATCTTTATCAACCTATGATGAAGTTAAAAGGATATTCTCAGTATGCAAAAACAATTTTATCTCCAATTACTCAAGTTAGAAACGTAACATCTGCTGCCATGTTTGCTTTAGCAAATGGTAACTTTGGTAAAGGTGCAAGTCTGGGCACATCAGTCAATGTTGTTTTAAGAGACATAATTGACAAAGAACTTAAATTGGGTGGTAAAACTTTTGATAGTATGAAGATGAATAATGAAGTATTAGATTTTCTAACAGAGTTACAAGAAAGAGGTGTCATTGGTAGTTCTGCTCAACTTAGAGAGATACAAGACAATTTAAGAAAAGGCATGGGTTATGATAGACAAGATCAAGCTCAATACGCAGCTAGAGTTGCCGCAGGTGGTGACGAAGTAACTGCAACCAGACAAAACCCTCAGTTTAAAGCAACACAAAGAAGTAAACTAGGACAGTTTTTCAGAACACCTTTTCAAAAATTTGAAGACTTATACAAAGGTGGTGACGATATTTGGAAAATATACAATTATACTTTTGAAATGAATAAGTTTCGTAATGCTAGAAGAAAAATACAAAACGCAGAAATAAAAAAGATAAAACAAAGTGCTGGATACAAAGCAGCAGAAGGCAACAATGAGCTACAGTTAAAACTTATAGGAGATGCCACACGATTGGCAGACGAAAAATTTGCTAAACACATAGCACCTGGTGAAGTGATATCACCAAAAATGTTAGAAGAAAGATTAAAACAGTTTGCAGCAGACAATGTTCGTAACCTTGTCCCTAACTATGAACTAGTTCCAGAGGCAATTGTTGGTCTTAGAGGAACTCCTTTTGGTAACTTTGTGGCTTTCCCAGCAGAGATATTAAGAACAGGATTTAACATAGCACATGTTGCAATGAAAGAATTAGCTAGTGATGATGCTGCAATAAGAGAATTAGGTGCTAGACGTTTGATGGGTGCAACTACATCTTTTGCATTGCTAGGAACTGGACTACAAGAATTCGGTAAAATGATGACGGGTACAAGCACTGAAGATCTAGATGCTATAAATAGACTTGCTGCACCTTATCAAAGAAATGCTCAATTTATTCCTGTGGGTAAGGATGAAAAAGGTAACCCAGAAGTTATAGATTTTAGTCACACAAATCCGTATGACATGTTATCAAAACCTTATTACACCATGCTTAAAAGTTTGAGAGAAGGAAATAAATTAGATAAAGATGGTTTTCAAAATGTCAGAAATGCAATGTTTGAAACTATGGGTGAGTTTTTTGAACCTTTCTTTGGTGTGTCTATGGTTTTTGAATCTTTTGCTGATGTGTTGCCAAAAGAGGGTGTTACATCTTTCGGTGTTGGTAGAGGTGGAGAAACAAGATCTGGTGCTAAAGTATATAAAGAAGCAGATGACCCTGCTAAACAAATAGAAAAATCATTAATACATGTATTGAATACTTTATCTCCTAATATACTAGGAATAAGAGTTCCTGTGGGAGCAGACGTAGGAGCTTCTGATTTTAGTTTTACTCCTATAAAAAGTCCAGAGGCAGGTCGTTTTTTAAGAGGAACATTCATGGATCCAGATTCTGTTGAGCCTACAACTGGACGACAGTACACTGCTGGTGGTGAATTATTCAGAGCTTTCACTGGTCTGAATACTCAGATAATAGATAGAGAAAAAGTTATGGGATTTAAATCTCAAGAGTTTAAGTCTGAAAGATCTGGAGCATCTACATTATTTAACGATGTTTTATTTTTAGAAAGTCCAGACAGTGAAACTTTTTTAGAAGGATATAAGAGAGCAGATGCTGCAAGACTAAGAGCATTTAGAAAACTAAAACTTGCAAAGGATGATTTAGTTAAACTTGGATTGAGTGATGTAAAGATAAGACAGATTATGAAAGAAAAAGGTCTTGGTAGAGATGAAATAAATTCTATTATGAATGATACTTACAGATCATTCAGACCCTCTGATACAAAAAGAAAAGAAGCAATCAGAAAAGGTTTTGATTATCCGTTTGGAGGAATACAAGATTTAATTGATGAAACTGATTTTATGAAAATTACTCCAGAGGATCCAGTTATTCAAAAGAAAGATCCTTTAGATTTATCAAATTTAACTATACAAACACCTGAAGTTAGTAGTAATGTAAGTTCTGAACCACAAACTTTAAATGTTTCTTCGTTGGATCGAGTGATTGCTCCTTCGATTAATGTAGCGAGCACTGACCGAACCAGTCCTAGTTTATTAGGTAGTAATCCAGAGGATATTGCGAAGAACATGGATATTGCTAGGAGAACAGCGTGAAACTATCAGACAATTTTTCTTTAATTGAATTTACTAAATCACAGACAGCAGAAAGAAAAGGTATAGAAAACAAACCAAATGAGATACACACTATTGCAATGGAGGCTTTGTGTCACAATATACTAGAAAGAGTTAGATCTGCTTTTGGTAAACCTGTGATGATCAACTCTGGATATCGTAGTCCAGCGTTATGTGAAGCTATTGGATCAAAATCTACTTCACAACATTGTGATGGAGAAGCGGCAGACATAGAAATATACGGTGTTAGTAACTACGATTTAGCAAAGTACATTGAAAATAATTTAAACTTTGATCAATTAATTTTAGAATGTTGGGATGGTATAGAACCTAACTCTGGATGGGTACATGTTTCTTATGTAAATGATACTGCAAATAGAAAAGATGTGCTAACATATACTAGATCAGGTGGATATACGAAAGGGATTGTATGATGAAAGAAGGTCCGTTTAAAAAAGCTATAGAAAAAGAAGATGAAGATACAGTTATCATGCAACAGTTTATAGTTTTAAAAATTAAGAATGGTCAACTTGTCAAAGAAACACATATGAGAAATCATACTTTCTTTGGAGACTATCAAGACAGTTACATGACTGAACCTTTAGTTGATTTAAAAGAAATACCAAAGGAAACATTGCATTAATGTCCACACTAATATGCAATTTACCTTCCATAGAAACATGGGTTCGAAAAGAATATTTAAGAGATCTTGAAGATGGGCATGGAGAATTTGTAAAAGGTGTCTGGATTACTGCAAAATCTATTCCTGGCAGAAGTTTTTATTTTGAAACTTACCTTCCTGATTATGGTGCTTTGTATGACAAACTACCTATTTCTGCATTCGTATCAAAACCACATACCCCGAAACCAGATATGGATCTTTACAATCTTCAGTTTTGGAATTGTATGGATTATGGGGTGGTGTCTATTCACAAACAATTCATAGGATCAATGGATTTTGAAATACTAACTAGGGATCACGGTACAATGATGGGCCGTTATATTTGTACTATTGATAATTACCATCAAGATGCAGACATGATTGACTATACAACCAGTGAGTCACCCGCCGAACATAAATCATTTAACTTACTTGAATTAAGAAACGGTCAATATTGTTTATATCCAAATAATAGAATGAGAGTATACGATAATTCATTAACTCCAGAGAAGCCGTTGCAACCAGACTTCAAAGTTAGTACAATAGAATACCAAGTTGAAAATGGTCAAAAGTTTAGACTTGGTGATACAGACGAATACTTTTGGAAACTAAAAGATGAATGATAGAATTTGCTTTAGTTTACATGATAGGCACAGTTGTTGTTAATCAGAGTCAAACATTTGATAATGTAAATGACTGTCTGTATTTCGCCAGAAAACTAAATCAACAACCAGAGATTCCATACCCAGATGACAAGAATAGAAAGATCACAGCGTATTGTAAGCCCGTGCCTAAACGTCTGCAAAATAGAAAATAGTGTTTGTATTGGTTGTTTTCGAACATTAAGCGAAATTTCTGTTTGGTCACGCCTATCTGATGATAAACGTACCAAAATCATGCAGTCACTAAAAAAAAGAGGCTCTCAGATGCGTCAGAATCGTTGAAACAAACTGCCCTAGTATGATTCCTACCTAGAATATACTTTGTTTTTGTGTGTTTATCTTACATGCCATAGAATCAATTCATGCCATTTTAGCACTAATATCTTTCATTTTTACTCTGTTCTCTATCTCATAGAAATAATTTATAAATAAAAATAATGAAAGGAAAAATAAATGTTAAGAAAATGGTTTTATAATTTTAAAATAGGAAGAACAATTACAGCTTTGAATAGTTTGGATGATGCAACACTAAAAGACATAGGTCTTCACAGATCAAATATTAGATCTCACGCATACGAAGTTTTCAAAAATGAAAAGCCAGAGCAAGATCCGATATCAGAACTACACGATCTGTATGCAAAATCTACCTACTAGTCTACTTCGCCCCAATTATCACAGAGGGCAGTATCAACTTCAAAAGGTATTTTTAAATCTGGAACACAGGTCGTCATAATCTCTACGATTTTGTCAGCCTCTTCTTGACTCTTAATATTAAAACATAGTTCATCATGAACAGTTAATGTAGGACATAATCCTTCTTTGTAGCATTCGACCATAGCTTTTTTGGTTTGGTCAGCACTTGACCCTTGAATCAATCTATTGAGTGCTTTGTAAGTAAAGGCTCTTCTAATTCTGCCTTTACTACCATACTCTTTTATAGCCTCCTCCATTGGTAATGCTTTATTAAATCCATATGACACTGGCTCATACATATCAAATCTACATTTACGGCCCAACCAAGTTCTAATAACACCATGATCCTTTGCACGAGTCATGGCTTTTTCTGATAAAGATCTTAAAAAAGGAACTCTTTGATTATATGTTTCTAATAATTTTTCTGCCTCTTCTATCTCTATGTCCATGACGTTAGCTAATTTACCTTTACCCATTCCATACATGATACCAAGATTAACTGTCTTGGCTTGTTTTCTAGGAATGTTTGCCATGTCTGCAACCATTTGATGAAAGTCAGCATTGCCCTCGTGATACATTTTAACAACTTCGTCAATCTGTGGATGTTTATCTACGCCTGTCAAGGTGGCACAATAATGAACTAACCATCTTGGTTCTTGTGATGCATAATCAAAGGAACCCCATTTGTGGCCCTCCTCCGGGATAAACAAACCACGAATTAATTTTTTGATCTCAGGATCTCGTGCAGGTATTTGTTGCAAATTGGGGTTACTTGAACTAAAACGACCTGTAACAGTGCCACCACCATCAGATCTAAGGGAGTGAAAATCACAATGTATTCTACCATTATGCGAGTGTTCAAGAATAGTATCAACAAATGTCGTATTGGCTTTGTTTATCTCTCTAATTTTTATAATTTTTTGTGCAATCGGATGAGTTTGATTAGCGAGAAATTGTTTTGTAAACATGGGAGACCCAGACTTTTCTGTGCGAGAATAAGGAAGTCCCACAGCATCAAAGACCTTTGCTATAGATGTGGCGACCCAAGGTTCAACGGTCACACCAGTCTCTTTGACTATCTCTTCTATAAGTGATTTTTCTATTTTAGCTAGTTGTTCTTTCGTCTTGTGTGCTTTTTCAATATCAACACGAACACCTTTTGTTTTCATTTCAAATAAAACAGGAAGTAAATCAGTTTCTAATTGAAAGATACTTGAACATTCTTCTTTATTTAATTTAACTTTTAAATTTTCCCAGAGTTTTAAAGTTATTAGAGCATCTTGTTCAGCATACTTGCCAACATATCTAGGAGGCAGTTGCCACATTCCAGACTTAGGATCAACACCAAATTCTTCTGCCGCACTCTTAAGCATCTTCTCATCTTTATATGTGCCTAGGTAGTCTCCTGCTAATGAATTTAAATTATAGTATCTTCTATTTTCATTTAATAAAGGTGCAGCAATCATAGTATCTATAACTTTGCCTTTGACCTCTATACCTTCTGTTCGTAGCCAACCTAAATCATACAAAGCATTATGAAATACTTTTGTTATTTTTTCATCGTCACATATTTTTCGTAGCCACTTGTAAACAATATTTTTTGACATGTTGCCAGAGTTGTGTGCGACAGGAAAATACCAAGAACTTTCCCCCGCTGCGACTGCAACCCCTATTACATATCCATCTTTTCTCGTCCAACCAGGTCCAAGACTAAGAAGGTTAGGATCTTTAGTTTCTAAATCTATACCAACTGTTTCGTATTGAGATAGATCAGGAAAACTTTGAGGTGGTGTCCAATCAGAGTCCACATTACCCCAAGACATATCTTTTATATCTTGATCTAAAAAATGATATTGTTCATGATTTGTCATTTATAATTTCTCCACCTAAAGCTGCATAGCCAATAACGTCTGTCCAAGAATCGTCTTTTGAGATG